>JAEEGI010004336.1_pt1 | contig 33274 bp, 24 predicted proteins | sample 8958751 | NCBI WGS metagenome assembly JAEEGI01 (sample SAMN16246545, study PRJNA631951) | gut metagenome | biome: gut microbiome; feature: rumen; material: KS-attached | host: Bos | place: Iran: Karaj | collected 2018-10
TCATCTCCTCCATGCGGATATTGGTGGTTCTTTCGTTCTTATATCCCACGTAATAAAATACGGATATAAGAGTAAATACTATAACGCTTACAAGTATGCTTAAGAAAAGCTGCTGTCTCTGCGCTTTAAAGATCTCACTTTTTGCAGTAATGATTACCAGATGCCATTGATCCATGACATTATCTACGAACACCGTACAGTTCTCTCCGTCTATCTCCATGTCAAAATTACCCTTGCCGGTACTTTTGACCTTGTTAAACATTTCCTTCTGTTCATCGGTGAGATCATAATTACGGCCCACTTCGTTTTTATCCTTATGTGCTATGACCATACCGTCATAGTTAAGGATATATCCGTAGCCGACTCCGTTTATCTCTATCTTTTCGGCTATCTCCTGTACGCTGTTAAGTGTTAAGTCGAGTGCCAGTGCATCATATTTGTTGCTCAAGTTACGTCCGACCGATATGATGACATTTCCGGTCTGTGCATCTATGTAAGGGTTTACGATGGTAACTTCCCCGTTATGCTCTATAAGGGTATTGTACCAGTCTCTCTGTGCGGGGTCGTATCCCTCGGGAGGTACCCAGCCTACACCGTCCACATAGTTGCCTCCAATGACGCCGTATATGCCGGTATATGTTTCATCAAAATAAGAAGTCGTATTTTCAGACTCCCTTGTGATATATTCAACTATTTCCTCATTTGTAGCCCCGTTTTGGACCATATGGTCCACACTGTCGGATACTACATAGATAGCACTTTTCGCTGTTTCCAGATAGTTTTCCAGTTCCGCTGTGATAGCTGCGGTCTTATCATTTCCCAGCTCTATAACATATTCTTCCGATGTTTTGTATATTACTCTCGATGTAAATACTACCATGAGTGCCATCAGAACAAATGTAACCGTAAGAATGACAACCAGGTTTCGCCAGTTCCTTATCATGAGGTTCTCCTCTGTATAAGCTTTTTCTTTAAGCAAATATAAAAGCGGTCTTTTCTGTCCATAACATTTTAATTATACCCAAAATGCCACATTCAGTCAAGAACCGCCATGATAATTCAGATTGTAGTTACTGTGCCTGTACAGCCGTGAACGCTACCGTGTTTACTATATCCTCTACGGAGCATCCGCGTGATAAGTCGTTGCAGGGCTTAGCCAGTCCCTGGAGTACTGCGAAGCACTCGGCACCGCCTATACGCTGTGTGATCTTATAACCGATATTTCCTGCCTGGAGGTCAGGGAATATAAGTACGTTGGCATGTCCTGCCACAGGGCTTCCCTTAGCCTTTGAAGCTCCTATCTCAGGTACAAGTGCAGCATCAAACTGCATCTCACCGTCTAAGCAAAGGTCGGGAGCAAGCTCATGTGCCTTGGCTACTGCCTGCTGTACTTTTGTAACTAATTCATGCTTTGCGCTTCCCTTAGTCGAGAATGAAAGGAATGCTACCTTGGGTTCTTCTATACCGCACAGTCTCTTTGCTGTATCCGCAGCCGATATACCGATCTCGGCAAGTTCGTCTGCTGTAGGGTTGGGCATTACTACGCAGTCTGCATATACCAGAAGTCCGTTATGGCCTAAACTCTTATTGGGACAGTCCATAAGGAAGCTTGAGGATACTACCTTGATGCCGGGCTTGGTCTTTATGATCTGGAGTGCAGGTCTTAACATATCACCTGTGGTATGTACCGCACCGGATACAAGTCCGTCTGCATCTCCTGTCTTTACCATCATGATGCCGTAGTACATGACATCCTGTACGAGCTTTGCTGCATCTTCTTCTGTTACGCCCTTTGCTTTACGGAGCTCGTAAAGCTCTGCAGCATATTCCTTAGCCTTGGGGCTTGCGGCAGGGTCGATGAGTTCGATGCCTGTAATGTCGGTACCGGTCTCTTTTGCGGTATTCTTTATAGCATCAATACTTCCGAGCAGCACCGGCTTTGCGTAGCCTTCGTCCTTTATGATCTTTGCAGCCTGTACTGTACGGGACTCGTCACCCTCGGGAAGTACGATGGTCATAAGTTTGCTCTGTGCCTTTTTCCTGATGTCTTCTACCATGCTCATGATGGGGTCCTCCTTGCATATATTATTTCATGTTCTAGTGCGTGCCGAACCTATGTATATATTCTCCGCACGCAGATTGGCGGATTTTACTCGTTGAGATTATATATATTTTTATATGCAAGTACTCGTAAAATCCTTCCAGACATTTTTGCAGTCGGGCAAAAACGGCCCGCCTAATCGTGCAAAAACGTCTGCGCGGAGCGGACAGCGTGCGGAAAACACATACACATGTCCTGCACGCAATTAAGGCCCGGTAAATATTATAGCATTTATATAAATTACATTACATTTACAATTACAATTCAAGCCTTCCCCTTGAGGGGAAGGTGCCTCCGTCAGGAGGCGGATGAGGTGTTATAATTATTACAGATCGATGCCCTCGAATCCGTTCCAGACATTTTTACCTGAATATTTCATCGCGGTCTTCTCGCCTCTGAGTACATCAAGTGTAGCATAAGCGAGTGCTTCCTGCTCCATCTCGCCCGGATATACGCTGATGGGAGCGATAAAGCCGCAGCGCTTCTCGATCCATTCCTTTACATCGGCGAATCTCATGAGGCCGCCTGTAAGAAGGATGCCGTTTACCTTACCGCAGAGTACTGTACTCATCTCACCTATCATCTTACATATCTGATAGATCATGGTGTTCCAGATGAGTGTTGCTTTTTTATCTCCTGCATCTACAAGTGCATGTATCTTATCGGAATCTGATGTGCCGAACAGGCTTACGAATCCGCCGGATCTGGCACATAAGAGTTTTGCTTCCTTTACTGAATGTGTCTCTACATAGTCAAGCATTGAAAGTACGGGCACGCTGCCTATACGGGTGGGTGTGAATGCTCCCTCTCCGTCAGCTCCCATGTTTCCGTCTACCATACGTCCATGGTCATGTGCACTTACTGTGATGCCGCCGTCTATATGTGCTACTATGAAGTTACAGTCTTCATATTTTTTGCCGAGCTTTTTCGCATGTGCTTCAGCTACAGCCTTCTGGTTTAATACGTGTGAATGTGATACACGGTATACTCCCTTGATACCGGTAAGTCTGGCAAGGTCTGAATACTCATCCACATTGGTAGGGTTAAGTGTATATGAAGGCTTTCCAAACTCTTTTGAGAACTGCCATGCGAGCATTACTCCGAGCTTGGCGGGATGCTCGCTTCCGCCTACTGCGGCTACGGTATCGTCATAGAGCTTTTCATCTATCGATGTTACTCCGCCGGGCTGGGTGCATGCGCTGCCTCCACGTCCTACGAATACATCTATCGACTTGGGATCGATGCCCTCTTCCTTAAGCATATCCATGATAACATTGTATCTGAAAGGCATCTGGTCATTTACATGAGGGAACTTTAAAAGCTCGGGAGCATCATGGAACAGGCTGTGTTCAAAGAGCAGTTTTTCATTATCGAACAGGCTTACCTTTGTGGAGGTTGAGCCGGGATTGATTACAAGTAATCTGAATACTTTTTCTGATTCTGACATATGTTTTCTCCTCTGTCTTTTATAATTATACATATTTTATATTAAACTTGTTTTTTTGTAATTATACTTATTTTATTAAAGTTATTTTATTAGTTTCAAACAAACTATATATTTGATAAATGATACTAATTGAGAAATATAGCACAATACAGAGTTTTATGTCAATATATTAATTTAAAAATTTGACTTCCTTTCTTAAATATATTAAAATATATCAAAATACAAGCTATCACCCGCCTCTTTGCATAGCGAAGGCGGCATTAACTTTATTTAATCCATATCTACAGAAAGAAGGTATACTGCTTTGGACAAAAAAGGTAGCGAATTAGTTCTTGAGAAAATCCACAAATCTGCCCATAACGGTGTGGTCGGAGCCATAATCCTGATCGTATTGTTCGGACCGGTTTCCCTGTTCGGTATATTTATGACCATAAGGGACGGTTTCCAGGATTATAGTGTTATGTTCATTATCTTTGCCGCTATCCTGGCATTGGGAATCTTTTTGCTGGTATTCAACAAGAAAAGGCTTAACGATCCCATGAAATCGGGTGTCATCAAAAGAAACCCCAATATCCTTGAGATGGCTGACGAGCTTGTTGAGAACAAAGTATATGAGGATCAGTTCCTTATCCTCTCTCCCCGTATCATAGCAAATGCTGCTGATATCACTCAGATTTCATATACCGATGAGGTATTCCTCGTATATGTATATATCCACCGTACCAACGGCGTTATGGACACCAAGCAGCTCAAACTTGAGACCGCTCACGGTATGATGGGCTTCAATATCATCCGTAAGAAGGATGAAGAAATCAATGTTCTTATGAACAATGTATTATCTCACTGCCGTTATGCAAGAGCCGGCTACACCAAGGAGAGTCTTGCATATCTTAACCAGATGCGTGAGCTCTGGAAGAGAGACCAGGCAGCCAAGAACAGTACACCTAATCAATAAATATAAAAACGCCAACATGATCACATCATGTTGACGTTTTTTTATCTTTATACTGTTTTATCCTGTCTTTATCCTGCCACTTTGTCAGCCCGGCATGAATAACCTTATTTTGATCACCCTGCCTGTGTCCGGTACATCTCAGCGTATTTTCCGTTAAGTGATATAAGTTCATCATGCGAGCCTTTTTCTGCTATCTGTCCGTCTTCAATCAGTATGATGATATCAGAATCCCTGATAGTGGACAGTCTGTGTGCTATGATAAACGATGTTCTGTTCTCACATATCGTTAGCATCGCATTTCTTATCTTCTGTTCGGTCACGGTATCTACCGAGCTTGTAGCCTCATCAAGTATCATGATCGGAGCATTGGTAAGCACAGCTCTCGCTATTGTGAGCAGCTGTCTCTCACCCTGGGACAGCTCCATGCCGCCCTGCTCAAGTACAGTATCGTACCCGTGCGGCAGTCTTTCGATAAAGGCATCGGCACCCGCTGCTATCGCTGCTTTCTTTATATCATCAAGTGAAGCATCCTCATGACCGTATGAGATATTGTTCCTTACGGTATCTGCAAACAGTGCCGTATCCTGTAATACTACACCGAATATCTTTCGAAGATCTCCCATCCGGTAATCTCTTAGGTCATTGCCGTCTAAGTATATGCTTCCGTCATTAACATCATAAAAACGTGTGAGCAGGTTGATGATGGTGGTCTTTCCGGAACCGGTGGGGCCTACTATGGCTACTTTCTTACCTGCGGGGATCTTAAGCGATATATTCTTTAATATCTGCTTGCTCTCATCGTATCCGAAGCTTACTCCCTTAAACTCTACCTCACCCTTGGGTGATTCAAGGTCGATCGCATTTACCTTATCGGCAGGCTCAGGCTCTTCATCCATGATCTCAAATACACGCTCGGCACCTGCCACAGCTGTCTGAAGGTTATTGTATACGTTTGCTATATCGACAAAAGGCCGGGTGAACTGTCTGGAATACAAAAGGAACGTACTGATTAGTCCTATGTCTGTGATCCTGCCGTTGACAAACAGCAGACCGCTGATAACGGCTATAGCCAGATAACAGATATTGTTTATTACGTTCATCAGAGGCATAAGATATCCTGACCAGATCAGTGCCCTGATGGATGTCTTGCACAGGTTCTCGTTCTTTCTGTCAAAGTCGGCCTGCATAGCCTGCTCGCGGCCGAATGCCTTTACTACCGTAAGTCCCGATATACCTTCTTCTATCTGTCCGTTAAGTATACCGAGATTCTTCTGCTGTTCACGGAAAAGTTTCCTGGTCTGTCTGGTAACCACCTTGGTAAGTACAAATATCATGCCAACGCTGCACAAGGTAACCATGGTAAGCAACGGGCTCAGTATTATCATCATGGTAAATATACCGATGATGGTAAATATGTAAGTCATGAGCAGTGTGATCGAGCTCGATATGGTGGTACTGATATTATCGACATCGTTGGTAAGTCGGCTCATGAGTTCACCATGCTGGTGCTTGTCGAAGAACTTTAAAGGAAGCTCTTTGATCTTACCGAACAATACCTGGCGTATATGATTGATGATCCTCTGTCCTATGGCTGCCATGAGGAACTGCTGCATGAACTTGACAAACCAGTCGCATACATACAGTCCTGCCAGAAGCAGCAACAATGTGGTGATGGTGTCCCCGTTGCTGATACGCGTGATGATACTTCCCGTAAGTCTCGGAGATATTATTGAAGCTCCTGAGGAAAAAGCCGAAAGCAAAAGCACCCAGCCCAGTCCCTTCCTGTGACCTTTTGTTAAGTCCCAGAGTCTTTTCAGCGTACCTTTTAAGTTTTTAGGTTTTACTACTGCCGCACCTCTGCCCGGTCTTGATATACCGTTCAGGTTCCGTGGCGGTACCGAAGTTATCCTTGATTCTGCCATTTTCTATTTTTCCTTATCAATTATCTGCTTTCTGTCACCTGTCTACTGTCATCCTGAGCGTAGCGAAGGAACTTATAAGTTTCAAGCAATTTTCCCTATCTGTGACTCATATATCTCTCTGTAAGTCTGGCAGCTCGCAAGCAGCTCACTGTGTGTCCCGAAGCCCTGTACCACTCCGTTATTAAGACACAGTATCCTGTCGGCTCTCATGACGGTAGAGATCCTCTGGCTTATAAGCAGTACCGTTGCCTTTGTCTCCATCTCACTTAAGCCCTTAAGTACCGTACTTTCCGTATTGGCATCGAGAGCACTGGTACAGTCATCGAGTATGAGTATACCGGGATCCCTTATAAGGGCTCTAGCTAGGGAAAGCCTCTGCTTCTGTCCGCCCGAAAGGTTTACGCCGCCCTGTCCGAGTAAGGTGTCATATCCGTCCTTGGTCTTTTCTATAAAGTCTTCGGCACAGGCTATCCTTGCCGCCTTATATATGCGCTGCTTATCTTCTTCCGGCATCTGTGATACTGTCAGACTTTTATTATCAGCTTTATCATCAATTTTACCATCCGCCTTAACTGCCGATTTCATTTCCTTTTTTTCAAGTCCCCAGCTTAAGTTCTCCATGATGGTACCGCTGAACAGCAGTGCCTTCTGTGCTACCAGTGCTACCTTGCTCCTTAAGTGCGCCTCATCGATCTCGTTTACATTTACGCCGTCCACCAGGATCTCTCCTTCTGAGACGTCATAGAATCTGGGGATGAGATTTACCAGGCTGCTTTTTCCGGAACCTGTCGGTCCAATTATGCCTATCGTCTCGCCCGGAGACGCAGCAAATGATATGTGGCTTAGAGCATCTCTTGATGCACCCGCGTATGCAAAGGAAACATCCTTAAACTCGATGGTACCCTTGATATCGGGACGTTTGGGATTTTCTGCCTTCTTCTGTGCGGGCTTTTCATCGAGCACTTCCTTGATACGTTCGGATGATGCCAGAGCTCTAACCGCATTGTTTATGACATTTGATATGAAGTTAAGTGCAAAAAGAACCTGACCCATGTAGTTGACTGATGCCATGAGCCTGCCTATATCCGATGCATTCTGGTTTTTGGAGATAAAAAGAAGTAATACTATACCGAAGTTGACGGTAAGGTTGATCAGAGGGGCAAACATAGCCATGGCACGTAATGCCGAAGTATTGGCTGCCGCCAGATTGTCCGAGGCATCCTTGAACTTCTCTGTTTCCTTGTCCTCGGCCCTGAATGCCTTTACTACACGTACTGAAGAAAGGAACTCTCTCGATACGCCGTTCAGCTTGTCGAGCTTTTTCTGAACCTTTCCGAAACGGGGATATCCCACGAAGATATTTGCCACTATGAGAAGCGTAGCTACCAGTATGATCACTATCATGATGGGAGCCTGCTTGGGAGTCTGTATGATGATAAGGATAACCGCACCTATACCTGTGATAGGAGCCTTTATCATGATCCTCATTATGCTGTTGATGAAGTCCTGTATCTGCGTTACATCATTCGTTATCCTGGTAATGATGGATGCAGGCTGCAGTCTGTCGATATTTTCCAGGGACAGGCTCTGCACATTTTTATATATGTCGTGCCTTATCTCTTTTCCTATGGTCTGGGATGTACGGCTTGCGAAGTGGTTACGCATGACCGCACACAATGCTCCGAATAAAGCAATACCCAGCATGATGCCGCCGTATCCGAGTATCCTGCTTACATCCGCATTTGCCACGCCCTCGTCCACAATATATGACATATACGTAGGCTGCATAAGGTCCGCTACAGCTTCCAATGTAAGGAATGCCGTAGATATCAGAAATATCACAATATGTCTTTTTAAATAGCTTAAGATGAGTTTCATTTCACACTTTAAGTTCCTTTATCATTTTGTTTGCAGACGGATATGGTAAGCAATATATTAGCCATTATCACTATATCCATCAGTACCGCAGGGACTATCGCTGCAATATTTACCCGGAAACTGAGCGATATGATCGCCGCTGCCACATATACTACAACCGAGGCAGGCCATAAACGCAGCCATCTTCTTTCCTGTACGTCACTCGCATCCGATACCATATCAGCATAAGCATCGAAAGTGATCTTGTAATTTATCACGGATATGATAAGACCGATAAGCAATAATCCGCTGTTAACATACCTGCCGTAATCGATGATATTGATCAGGATCCTGATCAGTATATGTAATCCGGTGAGCAGTACCGTTACCCTGAAGATGGGGCTGAAAGGTACCATCTTCCCATATGTATACATCATCACTCCGGCCAAAGGCAGATATACTATTGTCATGACACCGTTGTAGGTACCGGCTATATCGGGTATGATCAAAAGCATGAAGCAGAAAAACAGTACCCAAAGGTATTTTACTGCTCCGGACAATCCGTAATCTCTTACTCCCCATGCGTAGAGCTTAGCTTCGATCACGCTGTCCATGTTGACTCTTCCCATGTAATCGGCACATGCGTATCTTTTATCGCATTCACCGCAGTTATCGTAATTGTTTTTCCTGCAGCACATAGCTATGGGACAGTACGTACAATACCTTCTGTCTGAATCGTCCGCATTTGTTATCACCTTGTTGCCGGGTGACCTGTTAAAAGCAGCTTCCGGCTTACAGCCATAGCACTTGCCCTCAGTTTGATTTACGCAGTTATCACATCTTTTCCCGCAATACGAATTCTCCATATCGCTACCCCGTTTTATACATCTGCATTAACACTATGTACATTCTTTTACCAACAATATAAAATTATAACTCAATTCAATTTTCATTACAATGTATTATATTAAAAAAGTGCCATCGGAATCAACCGATGACACTGAAAACCTTTGTTATCCGAGCCCTATACCTGTAAGTATCAGGATTGCTCCCGCCACTATACATACCCAGGCAATGATCTTTACGGATGTTTTTCTTATATTCTTTTTATCCGGTTTTATGAGCACGGCTATCCCGGCTGCAGCGAGTATAATACCCACTATCATTAAAGTCTTTATTAAGGTGGGATTCACCGATGTATCACCGTTAAACGCATCGGAAAATCCATCTAAAAAACCGCTTAAAAACACTTATGTACTCGCCTCCGTATTTATCCGAACAAAATTACTTTACAAGAAGTGACTCTCCTGTCATCTCCTTAGGCTGAGGGATCTCCATGATCTCTAACAATGTAGGGATGATATCTGCAAGCTTGCCGCCTTCACGAAGCTTTACTCCGTCCTTATAGTTAACAAGGATGAAAGGTACGGGATTGGTGGTATGAGCGGTGAAAGGAGCACCTGTCTCATAATCGATGAGCTGCTCTGCATTACCGTGGTCAGCACAGATGAACATTGTACCGTCAACTTCCTTGATGAATGTCTCAAGCTCGCCCAAGCACTCGTCGATTACTTCGATAGCCTTAACAGCTGAAGGAAGAACGCCTGTGTGGCCTACCATGTCGGGGTTAGCGAAGTTACAGATGATAACATCATAGTAAGCGTTTCCGTCCTCATCCTTCTTGGTGATAGCCTGGCTTAACTTATCACATACGGTGTAAGCGCTCATTCTGGGCTTCTTGTCATACGTAGGAACATACTTGGGTGAATCTACAAGGATTCTGTCCTCGTTAGGATTGGGAGCCTCTACACCGCCGTTAAAGAAGAATGTAACGTGTGCATACTTCTCTGTCTCAGCGATACGAGCCTGCTTTAAGCCTAACTTTGAGATATACTCTCCGAATGTATTGGTGAGCTGTACCTTTTCAAAAGCTACAGTCTTGTTCTTGATAGTAACATCATACTCTGTGAAGCATACGTATGTAAGAGGAAGGAAACCGAATCTTCTCTCAAATCCGTCGAACTGCTCATCACACATAGCATGGGTGATCTCTCTTGCACGGTCAGGACGGAAATTGAAGAATATTACAGAGTCATTTGCCTTGATGGTAGCTACGGGTTTGCCGTCTTTCTTTACTACGAAAGGTACTACGAACTCATCAGTTACACCTGCATCATAAGAAGCCTGGATACCTGCTGTAGCTGACTCAGCCTCGTTGCCCTCGCCGTATACGAGTGCTGCATAACCCTTTTCTACTCTGTCCCAGTTCTTATCACGGTCCATTACATAGTAACGGCCCTGAACTGATGCAACCTCGCCTACACCGATCTTTGCCATCTCTGCTTCAAGCTGTGCTACATAGTCCTTGCCCGATGCGGGAGGTGTATCACGTCCGTCAAGGAAGCAGTGAACATATACTTTCTTAAGATTGTTACGCTTAGCAAGCTCTAAAAGTCCGTAGATATGAGTGATATGGCTGTGAACGCCGCCGTCTGATACAAGTCCGTAAAGATGAAGTGCAGAATCATTCTTCTTGCAGTTCTCTACTGCACGGAGAAGCTCGGGATTCTTAAAGAAATCACCGTCCTGGATCTCCTTGGTGATACGTGTAAGATCCTGATATACGATACGTCCTGCACCCATGTTAAGGTGTCCAACCTCTGAGTTACCCATCTGTCCGTCGGGAAGTCCTACGAACATACCGGATGCGTTACCCTTAACAAAAGGATACTCCTTCATCAATCTGTCCATAACGGGTGTTTTAGCCTGAGCTACTGCGTTGCCCTCGGTCTTGTCGTTTAATCCGTACCCGTCAAGAATCAATAATACTGTCGGTTTCTTAGCCATGATATTTCCTCCATATATAAAATGTTTTTACCTTCAAACTTCGATCTGACCATACTCCGGTCACTTCATTACATTAAAAATCGGGGCTAAAATTTCGCCCCGAAATAAGCCGCTTAACATTATAATGCGGTGTAATATTTTAGTCAAGTGGAATTTACACAAGTTCAGCCTTCCCCTCGAGGGGAAGGTGTTCTTACTAGTCAGTTGCAGTATATCGCACGTGCAATAGATACGTCGCAACCGAGATACGGGATATTCATCGCCTGAAATGCATGATAAAGATCAGACTTGCCGGGCCATACGGTTCCTTTAAGGTTGTTTTTCTCATCGAGCTGATGGAACCATGAGCCGCAGGTGTGGTCAAGCACTGTCTCATCGAGATACTTCATAAACTCTGCATAGTCCCCGGCATATCTTGCTTCCCCGGTTACTCTGTACAGCACAGCAGAAGAATTTATCGCCTCAGCCAGAGTCCAGTGCATCCTGTCATGTACCACGGGCTTACCTTCCCAGTCGGTAGTATATACTATACCGGGAGCTCCGTCAGCGTTCCATGCATCATCTATAGCCCTGCGGTAAAGCCTGCACGCGGTATCTATATACTGCTTTTCTGCATCTGCATTAAGCTTTGATGATAAAGCCCACTGGGTTATCAGTCTGGCCCACTCTATACCGTGACCGGGTGTGGCTCCGTAAGGTTTAAACGGATCGTCAGGCTTCTCTTTATTTTTCTCCAAGTCAGGCTTCCAGTCCGATGTAAAGTGCTCGGGTATACGGTATCCGTTTTCCTTCGCCCAGCCGGCTACTCTGTCTATGATACGTCCTGCTCTTACACGGTACTTTTCGTCATCAAGTGTATCAGCTGCCGCTAAAAATGCCTCCACCGTATGCATATTGGCATTAATGCCGCGGTAAGTATCAAGCTCGGTAAACTCTGTATTCCATGTATCAACGGAAAGGCCTTCTTCCTCATCCCAGAAGTACTTATCATATACAGCTAAAGCTTTCTCCAGCAGCTCATCTGCTCCTTTTACTCCTGCCAGCTTACCGCTGGTAGCAGCCAGTATCACAAATGCATGTGCATAACACTGTTTATTGGGTAATATCCCCCCGTCTGCGGTAACACCTGCATACCAGCCACCGTGTTCCTTATCCAGTAATTCATCACTAAGTCCCTTAATGGCTGCTTCAGCAAGCTCGTTACATCCGTCTATCCCCATCATGCTGCCGATGCTGTATACATGCGCCATACGGGACGTGATCCATGTCTCCCTCGGTCTGTCAGTCCAGGGTGTACCGTCATCCCCTAAATAGTAGCTGCTACCATTAGGTGACGGGAACTTACGTCCGAACTTTAAGAGACTAAGAGCATTTTCTTTAAGGAATTCTTTGTTTTCAGCTGTATCGATAATATATTTACTATTCATGTCATACCTTTCAAGTTTATAATAAGACTTATACTTATAAATACCAATTGTCATCCATCGCTAAAGTTCAGGATGACAATTCAAAAATCAATATATACGATAGTTCCCGCTCAATGCCAGCATTGCGAACATATACAGGCAGTTGTCATAATATCTGTACTTGCCGGTCTGCATGGGTGTGTTCCAAAGCTTAAGGACATATTTTCTTGCATATTCCTTAGCTTTCTCATCAGCCTTGGAGTTATTGAGCACTGCGAGAGAACCCTCAGCATTGGTAGCAAGTAAGCCAATATTGTGCTTGGCATGATCTTCCACCAGTGTACCGTCTATCTCGAATATGCCGTCATCTACGCCCTTTCTGTCCTCGATGAAAAATCTCTGGATCTTGGCTGCTAAGTCCGCCAGCTCCGCATTCTCACCGCTCCAGCAGGAATCCATGGCTATATTCGCTATAGTCCTGTAGGCATCGCTGAAGAACCAGTCATGACGCTGCTTAAAACGCTTCGCCCAAGCAGGATTCATCGGTTTGCCGTCATAATCCGAATACTCAGGGCTGAGTCCCGTCACCGGATGACTGGACTTTACTATATATTCCCTGCTGGCCTCTGCCGCTTTCTTCCAGAAAGGTCTGTCCTCTTCATCGGCCCATTTGGCAAACAGCTCGTAAAAATGAGGCAGATGATATGATGTATCGGAAAACTCGGCTTCATCGGTAAACTTTATATAATGGTTCTCGTGGTTCCACATAGGCTTACCGGGCCTGCCCGCTTCACCGTTATGTAGAGTAGCTCGGAGTATCGCCTTAGCTTCTTCGGAGTAGTTGTATATACCTTCTCCGTCTCCCCACCTGTGGGAAGCCAGGAAAAGCGCCATAGCAAAGTATTCCTCACCGTCGGGAGCAGGTCCCTGTCCCCTTACGGTACCGTCCAGACTGCAGGACCACTTGAAATATCCCTGTCCCCAGCCTTCGGCTATCCACATGTACTTCTTGGTCCATGCCCAGATGCGGTCGAACTTTTCTTTCTCGTCCATCTGTACGCATACCATCATGGCATAGGACATACCTTCGGTACGCACATCATCATTACCGGTATCGGTGATATAGCCCATGTCATCGCCTACGTTCTCATAGAATCTGACACCTTCGGGCCCGTTATATATGGTATCGAAGCATTCTCTTACTCTTTTTGCTACTTCTTCTTCGGGTATGCCCGCTTCTGCAAACAGATTTCTGTATGTCATCTTGTATTATTATCCTTTTCTTATTTAACAGTTATCTTGATCTTCTTTACACATCCCTTATATACCACCTTGATAGTGCAGGTGCCCTTCTTTACTGCTGTGATGGTACCGTCCTTAGCTACCTTGGCCACCTTTGTATTTGTGCTCTTAAATGTAGCCGTAGCTTTCTTTAACGTAGAACCGGTTGCTTTGTCGGTTATGGTATAGGTGAGCTTTACCTTATCGCCTTTGGCCATGGTCTTCGGAGCATTCTTAACTGCTATTGTGTAGATATCCCACTCACAGATATAGCCTTTAACTAAGCTCTTATCAACACTGTACTTCTCATCAAAGTCTCCCCATGCGGGAGTATGATCCGTATCCTTATCGTTACCGGAGCATACTTCCGTACCTTTTCCTATGGCTGCATACAGATCCACAGTATCATAACCGGGATATTTGCTCTGGTTGGGTTCGTTATTTGCCCAGTTCTCATACTTGATCTTTTCCTTGCCGACCCATTTCCACTCATCAAGATACTTTCCATATGTAGAATCATACAGGCCGTTATTGTACATACCTATCCATGCGGGGGTATCATACTTCTTGCTCGTAATATATTCCCAAACAGCTTTTTCCTCTTTTGCGTTAGAGAAAGTCACAAGGTGCCCGCCCAGCTTCTTGCAGGCTGACTGGGCATCCTTCCAGCTCTTGGTCCCCTTATAATAATAGTAGTAATGACCGTTGTACTCGAAAGCATCCTTAGGTATGCTCATCTTGGCCTGAACCAAGGCAGGATTAAGTGCAGCGATCACAACCGCAAAAACAATCGTTAAAATCCCCAAAACAAATGTCTTTTTCATAGTTTTTGCACCTCCTCATAAAACATACCTAATTATACCACAAAAATGAAAAAGGAGGAATACCCTGATATAAAAAATTTATACCGGAGCATCCTCCAAATTTTATAATTTATGTTCGGGAACAGAGAACCGTCCCCTGTTAGCTATTAGTAGTTAACGATCTTGCCGAAGTCAGCCTTAAGTGAAGCGCCGCCTACTAAGCCGCCGTCGATGTCGGGCTGTGCGAAAAGCTCTGCAGCGTTTCCTGCGTTAACTGATCCGCCGTACTGGATACGTACTGCATCAGCTGTAGCTGCATCGTAGATCTCAGCGATGCACTCACGGATACCCTTGCATACTTCCTCAGCCTGCTCGGTAGTAGCGGTCTTGCCTGTACCGATAGCCCAGATAGGCTCATATGCGATAACCATGCTCTTAACCTGGTCAGCAGTGATGCCAACAAGGTCAGACTTGATCTGAAGACGGATCCAGTCCATGGTAACGCCCATTTCTCTCTGCTCTAATGTCTCGCCGCAGCAAAGGATGGGAGTAAGGCCAGCCTCAAATGCCTTCTTAACCTTCTTATTAAGGAATGCGTCATCCTCTTTGAAGTACTCACGTCTCTCTGAATGTCCGATGATAACGAACTTAACGCCTGCATCTACAAGCATGGGAGCTGAGATCTCGCCTGTGTAAGCACCCTTATCCTCGATATAGAGGTTCTCAGCGCCTACCTGTACGTTTGTGCCCTTAACTGCCTCAACTACGGGAACGATGTCGATAGCGGGTACACAGTATACTACGTCTACTGAATCTGACTTAACCAGATCCTTTAATTCTGCGCAAAGTGCAACTGCCTGTGAAGGTGTCATGTTCATCTTCCAGTTGCCTGCGATAATTTTACGTCTTGCCATTTTTATGGTCTCCTTTTTAATCACTTATCATCTGCTGCGTAAACGCCGGGAAGCTCCTTGCCCTCAAGGAATTCAAGGGAAGCGCCGCCACCTGTTGAGATGTGGCTCATCTTATCAGCGAAACCTAACTGGTTGCAAGCTGCTGCTGAATCACCGCCACCGATGATAGTGGTTGCATCAGTCTCAGCAAGAGCCTTAGCTACTGCGATAGTACCCTTTGCAAGTGTAGGATTCTCAAATACGCCCATAGGTCCGTTCCAAACAACGGTCTTAGCTGTCTTAGCTGCGTTAGCGAAAAGCTCGCATGTCTTAGGTCCGATATCAAGACCTTCCATATCTGCAGGGATCTTGTCAGAATCAACATACTTAACATCAACAGGTCCGTCGATAGGATCAGGGAAGCCTGCTGCGATACCGGTATCAACAGGAAGAAGGAGGTTCTTTCCAAGCTTCTCTGCCTTAGCCATCATTTCCTTACAGTAATCGATCTTCTCATCGTCGCAAAGTGACTTACCGATCTCATATCCCTTAGCCTTAAGGAATGTGAATGCCATACCGCCACCGATGATAAGTGTATCGCACTTCTCAAGGAGGTTATTGATAACGTTAAGCTTATCAGCTACCTTAGCGCCGCCAAGGATTGCTACGAAAGGTCTAACGGGATTCTCTACTGCATTGCCAAGGAAGTTGATTTCCTTCTGCATAAGGTATCCTACTGCACAGTTGCCGCCCTTCTTACGAACGTACTCTGTAACTACGGATACAGATGCATGTGCACGGTGTGATGAACCGAATGCGTCACATACATAATCATCGCAAAGCTCAGCAAGCTCCTCAGCGAACTTTGTGCCGGCCTTTGCGGGCTTGGTCTCTTCTTCCATTCTGAAACGTGTATTCTGAAGAAGAATAACATCGCCTTCATTCATAGCTGCAACAGCTGCTGTAGCGTCAGCGCCTGTTACGTTGTAATCAGCGATAAACTTTACTTCCTTACCAAGCTTCTCTGAAAGTCTCTTAGCTACGGGTGCTAAAGACTCCTTCTCATTAGGTCCTTCCTTAACCTTGCCTAAGTGTGAGCAAAGGATAACCTTTGCACCGTCATTAGCAAGCTTATTGATAGTAGGAAGTGCTGCTACGATACGAGTCTCATCTGTGATCTCGCCATTCTTTAAAGGTACGTTGAAGTCGCAACGAACCAGAACTCTTCTTCCCTTTGCGTTAAAATCGTCAACTGACTTTTTGTTAAGTCCCATTTTTAGTTCCTCCTGTATAAAAAATTAAGGGTCCGGTCCAATCTGACCGGACCCATATAGGTCTTTCATTGTAACCTCGAAAATTGCTACGCAATTTCCTCGGTAACAGGATGGTGCTGCGCACCTATCAGATGTGTCTTACGTCACATCTGATAATATGTCCTTTCGGACATATTACATTCTGTTATATTACTTTAACTCTGAGAAGTACTTGATAGTACGAACCATCTGTGAGGTGTAGCTGTTCTCATTGTCATACCATGAAACTACCTGTACAAGGTTGTCAGCGCCAACCATTGTCTGTGTAGCATCAAAGATTGAACCGAATCTGCTTCCTACGATATCGCTTGAAACGATCTCATCCTCGTTGTAACCGAATGACTCGTTTGAAGCTGCCTTCATAGCTGCATTGATCTCGTCCTTTGTAACGCTCTTCTCTACTGTAGCAACAAGGATAGTTGTTGAACCGGTAGGGGTAGGAACACGCTGTGCAGAACCGATGAGCTTGCCGTTAAGCTCAGGGATAACAAGGCCGATAGCCTTAGCAGCACCTGTGCTGTTAGGAACGATATTGCAAGCGCCTGCACGTGAACGACGAAGGTCACCCTTTCTCTGAGGACCATCAAGGATCATCTGATCGCCTGTGTAAGCATGGATTGTGCTCATGATACCTGACTTGATACCGGCAAGGTCGTTAAGAGCCTTAGCCATAGGTGCAAGACAGTTAGTTGTACATGAAGCTGCTGAAATGATAGTATCTTCAGGCTTAAGTGTTGTATGGTTTACATTGTAAACGATGGTAGGAAGATCATTTCCTGCAGGAGCAGAGATAACAACCTTACGAGCGCCGGCATCGATATGAGCCTGAGCCTTAGCCTTGCTTGTATAGAAACCTGTACACTCAAGAACAACGTCTACCTTTAACTCGCCCCAAGGAAGATCCTTAGCTGCGGGCATAGCGTAAATTGTGATTTCCTTTCCGTCTACTGTGATTGAGCCGGGAACCTTAACGGTCTTTCCGTCTTCCTCAAAGATAGCATCCTTGTAAGTAACCTTATCAGCTAAAGCGTACTTACCCTGTGATGAATCATACTTAAGAAGATGAGCAAGCATCTTAGGGCTTGTTAAATCGTTGATAGCTACTACTTCGTAACCTTCTGCACCAAACATCTGTCTGAATGCAAGACGACCGATACGGCCGAATCCGTTGATTGCAACTCTTACATTTGCCATGTCAAATGACCTCCTAAAAAAACTTTAAATTAATAATATTTGAACCTCTCATAAAACAAGAGTAACAAATTCGACAATATTCTAACTTGTTTTAAGGAAAAAATCAAGGAATATTTTTATAAAATAATGTCTTATATTATAAAAAGATTATAAACCCCTGATCATTCAGCCTCAATCTCGGTATTTTCAACGTCAGATAAAGACTCAGCCTTCTGAGCTGCAGCCTCTTCCTCGCTTAAGATCTTAACTTTGCCGGTAGCAAGCTCCTCAACAGCTATAGATAAGGGCTTGTTGCACTTAGCTGTAGCATATGTGGGTGCTCCGTCAATGATCTGTCTTGCTCTCTTAGCTGTAGCAAGTACGATGGAGTATCTGCTGTTTACGATAGGCTGTGTGTTGTTAGCCTCGCTGTCACTGTTAACTACCTTCATTAAATCGGTGTAAGACGGATGTAACATGTTATTTCTCCTTATATCTTATATGTTAGGGATTATTCGATGTTCTGAATTTGTTCCCTTACTTTTTCTATGTCTGTTTTAAGGTTTATCGCCGTATTGGTGATATCCAGGTCGCTGGACTTGGAAAGTATGGTATTGGCTTCCCTGTTCATCTCCTGAGCTATGAAGTCGAGCTTACGTCCGACATTCTCAGCCTCGTTCAAGGTGTTCTTCATGTTGTTGATGTGTGCACGGAGCCTTACGGTCTCCTCATCCACACATATCTTGTCGGCAAATACGGTGATCTCTGTGGCAAGTATGCCCTGATCCATATTGGTATTGCCTAAAAGCTCCTCTACCTTGGCATACAGACGGTTCCTGTACTCATCCACTACCTGTGGTGACCTCTCCTCGATAAAATCTATCATCGAGATCATGCCGTCAAGCTTGGCGATCAGATCCTTCTTTAAATGCTCGCCCTCATCGATACGGGTCTTCACAAAATTCTCAGCCGCATTCTTGATGGCATTCTCTATGAAGCTCCACATCTCGTTCTCGTCGATCTGCTGCTCTTCTATAGTGAATACATCCGGGAAACGTGCCAGCTGTGAAGCACTGATGTTGCCGTCTATCTCAAACTGGCTTCCCATCTTCTTTATAAGATCAAAATAACTCTTTGCCAGGTCCTCGTTATACTTTACCAGTTCCTTGCCTTCAGTAAAATCTTCATATATAATAAAGATATCAACCTTACCTCTTGAGATGTAGTTCTTAAGCAGGTTTCTTATGGCTGATTCAAAAAAGTTAAGCTTTTTCGGCATCTTCAGGCTGATCTCACAATATCTGTGATTAACTGCCTTCATCTCTACCGATATCTTTCTCTCAGGTGTTTCGGATTCAAACCTTCCGAATCCGGTCATACTTTTAAGCATTTATGTATCCGCCTTTCCCGTAACATCTGCAACCAATTTATTATAGTAAGATTTTTTTATAAAGTCAAGAAGAATCTTTAAGTGAAGTATACTACCTCTTCCTCTGCGGGTGCGGCATCCTCCAGCTTGGTCACATAAAGCACCGGACCTCTTCCTCTGTATTCACGTCTAAGCTCCAGCTTGATCTTGGCCTCCACGTTTATCCAGTCCCTGTTATTATGTGAGTTAAGGAAATCAGCATAATAAGAAGGTATCCTGGCGGTGAATCCGATAAAACCTATATCATTGGCACAGCACTGCATGGCGAATCTGCCGGGTACAAAAGCACCCTTGCCCATCTTCGGATCCTTATATACCTGAGCCTTGAATCTGATATTCTTCTCGTTGTATTTCTTTCCGAAATCAAGTATATCAAGATACCAGAGTCCGAAATCATCATCCTCTATCACTATCGGATTGGCAGTGATATCAAAAGGAAGCTCATCCTCTTCCTCGCCGTCCATATCGGTACCGTCGCTGCTCTCATATATAAGCTGAGCCTTACGGTTTGCCGGCTTAACAATACGGCGGATATCGGTCTTCTTTGTATCCTTGGTACAGCGGTTGAATATCACGGTATCGGAGTACTTAAGCTGCTCCATGATAAGCGAACGCATATTATTTATATAATTCATGAAGGTTGAAGCATCCACCATGGTGATCAGCTGTACTGTGGTCCAGCCTGCAGGCATCTCCATTTCGAGCAGCTCCTGCATGGGCCATACGCCGTTCAGCTCCACTATGATCTTGTCCGGATGGTACTCGGCATTCAGCTCCTCGAGCTTAGCGTTCGTAAAATCCTCTTTTTCCTCTATATATTCAACGAATATGTTCTTTTTCCTGAACTTATCCTCATCATACTCCTCTTCACCCTCTTCACAGACCAAAAGAAGTATCCTGTCTCCGTTTATAAACTCCGGATCCTCTAAGGTGGTCTTTATAAAAGTAGTTTTCCCGGACTCTAAGAATCCGTTTATAAGATATACGGGTATTTCCATTATTACACCTCATCAGTCAGCTGCGCTGACAGCTTCCCCTCAAGGGGAAGCCTAAAGCTGCGCAATGCTCAAGCAAATAAAGCCTTGATCTGCTCCTCATTGATCTTACTTCCGATAACGCATATTTTACCGATCACGTCAGCACTGCCGCGTCTAACCTCTGACTCCTCAGGCACATGATCGAAATGGATCCACTGTCCCTCGGTAGCAGCCACGATACCCTTAGCTCTTAAGATGGTACCGAACTCCTCGGGAGTATCAAGTCTCTTAAGGATATCAGCTATCTCAGCCTCGGTAAACTTCTTGGTAGTCTCTATGCCGACACTTGTAAATACCTCATCTGCATGATGATGGTGATGATGGTCATGTCCGTGCTCGTGATGATGGTGCTCATGCTCATCCTCGTCGTCATCATCGTCATGGTGATGGTGGTGATGATGCTCGTGCTCATCCTCGTCATCATCATCGTCGTCATGGTGGTGATGGTGATGATGCTCATGCTCGTCCTCGTCGTCATCATCGTCATGGTGATGATGGTGGTGATGCTCGTGCTCATCCTCATCGTCATCGTCATCATCGTGGTGATGATGGTGGTGATCATGTCCGCAGCACTCCTCACCGTCCTCATGATGATGTCCGCACTCAGGGCAGATACCTGCAGCCTCTAAGAGCTCGTCCTCAAACTTGGACTTCTCTTCCATAGCCTTTAATATAGCTGCACCGTCAAGCTCATCCCAGGGAGTGGTGATAAGCACTGCCTTGTCATTATGTTCACGGATAAGCTGTACAGCTGTAGCCAGCTTCTCCTCAGAAGTATTCTGTGTCCTGCTGAGGATTATGGTCTTAGCGTACTCTATCTGGTTATTGAAGAACTCACCGAAGTTCTTCATATACATCTTGCACTTGCCTGCATCAACTACTGCTACAAAGTTGTTAACTACGATGCCTGCATCCTCTGCCACATCCTGGATAGCCTTTATAACATCCGAAAGCTTGCCTACACCTGAAGGCTCTATGATGATCCTGTCGGGAGCGAACTGCTTCATAACATCCTTTAATGCAATGCCGAAGTCACCTACTAAGGTACAGCATATACATCCCGAGTTCATCTCTGTGATCTGTATGCCGGAATCCTTTAAGAATCCGCCGTCGATACCAATCTCACCAAACTCATTCTCGATCAGAACGATCTTCTCACCCTTAAAAGCCTCAGCTATCAGCTTCTTGATAAGAGTGGTCTTACCTGCTCCAAGAAATCCCGAAAAAATGTCAACCTTTGTCATTTCAATTACCTTGCCGTATTTCGCGGTTTTCCTTTCTTTTCTCTATATTTATGTCATCCTGATGACACAAAACATGCATTGTAAATCTAAAGCCCGCTATACTATAGCACTCTTGATACTTAAAGTAAAGTATTCAATCGCGCCAATTTGATTAAAAAATTATTATATTTACTCACCGCCGTAATAGCTGATCTTGAACTCATCTATACCGTCCACTATACCCTCAGCTATCTTCTCCTGATAAGCAGGATCGGCAAGCTTTGCAGCCTCTGTAGAATCAGTCACGTATCCGCACTCAAATATGATGGCCGGCATCGTGGTCCTGCTCGTTACCACCAGGTTGGTCCTGAAATGTGTGCCCCTGTTCTTGGCGCCTGTTTTCTTGCAGGCTGCAGCAAGGATCGTATCACCCAGCTCCTCACAGCCCTCACGCCTGTATGTCCAGGACTCCATACCGCTCGCAGCACCCTCGGATGCTTCAAGGGAGTTCTGATGGATACTGATCAGACATACCGGTTCATCCTGTGCATTGGCTATGGAAGCACGCTGTGTCAGACCTACGAAGCTGTCATCGGATCTGGTCATTTTGACATTATATCCGCGGAGTATCAGCTCATCCTTAAGCTTGTAGGATATTTCCAGGTTTACATCCTTCTCCAGTACTCCGTTACCTTCGGCACCGCCGTCATATCCGCCATGTCCTGCATCCACTATGACAAGTCCCTTGCTGCCCGGGATAATATCCTTATATTTTAACGCCTTAAGGTCTATTTCTGTCTTCTCGCCGGTATCGGTTATCTCAAAGAAAGTATCCCCTGCACCAAGTCCCGGCCTCGACGAATTATCCACCAGCCATACTTCGTGGTACTCGCCCACATAATCCTTATATGTGATAGCTTCCACATGCTCGGCATATTTCTTTTTGATAAAACTGATGAGCAGCAATAATATAATAAGAAGAAGTATCGTGCAAACGCCAAAAAAGGACAGCACAACAAGAGCCCTCTTCCTTTTTCTTTTCCGGATAAAGGCCTGTTTTCTTCTGTCCCTGTCATTCTGTTCATATAATACGTTATTATATGTTGCACGACGTGACATAAGGATACTCCTTCACGAATTTCCAAACATCTGTATCTATACCGAGTTTCCCCGTATGATATCCTAATCTTATGGTGAAGCTCCCATCATCGGATTTTGTGAGACCAAGCACCTTGATATGCGGATCATCTTTCTTAAGAGCATCAAGGAATTCATCCATATGCTCATCCCCGTCTCTTATAACGACTTTACATTCGGCAGCCTGTCGCCCTTCAAGATTATCCATATAATCATAAAGGGTATACTGCATCACGATCATTATAACAGAGGCCGCAAAAGCAACGATATACAGACCGTTACCGAAGCACATACCTATACCGGACACAGCCCAGACACCTGCAGCCGTGGTAAGTCCTTTGATGGCATGGTTTTTGATGAATATCATACCTGCACACAAAAAACAGATACCGGTCACTATGTTGGCAGCTATACGCGAGGCATCTGCCTGAACGCCTTCAAATCCGACTACGTCAAAATACGAATATTTTGAGCAGATGCAGAAAAGAGTACTGGCCATAGCTGCAATGATATGCGTACGCATACCGGCCACTTTTTCCTTCTTCTTTCTCTCATATCCGATGATAGCACCGGCTAAGCAGGAAAGAATGATCCTAAGTACAAGTTCAAACTGAAAAGGTAAACCGAATATATCATCGAAAATATTCTGTCCGAACATATAAACCCCCTATAGTTATATATCCCATCCGAATTACCACATAATAATGCAATGATAAATATACTATAAATCCCCAAATCTGTCAAATTTTAAAAAGAAACTGTGGAACACAGGACTGAATCCCATGTTCCACAGCTGTATAGTTATAAGACCATCATTCGGTAACTATTTTAACTTTAGCCTTTGCGTTGCCCGCTTTTTTAAGCTGGTCGCCAATGCTCTTCTTTGCTGCCTTTCTCTCCTGTTTGGTAGCATCCTTAGAAACAACTACATTTAACACGAGCTTGGCTCCGGTATCTTTCAGACAATTCTTTCCTAGCGTTGTACCTTCACTAAGCTTTACTGATGTAAGATCAGCCAGACCTCTTAAGGCATTTTTCTTAAGTGTCTTGATAGCACTGCTAAGTTCTACGCTTTTGGCTGTATCGGACACCACACCTGCAGCAAGTGCTGTAATCTTATGCATCTTACCGTCTGCACCGGGTACCTCATCCGGTATCTTTACTTCCGATGAGCTTGATAATATCTCGCTTAAAGCAGCTTTTTTCCCGTCCTTTGAAGTAAAGGTAAGTATTACTTTGTTGCCGTCCGCATCCTTTAATATAGCAGTCTCGATATATCCTCCGTCAACTGCTGTTTCCCTTGTCACCTTCTCTACCGAACCGTCAGCTTTTTCTCTCTTAAATACGTCCGATCTGGAGCCGTCCTTCCTGACTGTCTCTTTTATGGTAGTAAGTACACCATCGATTTCACCGGTAGTCGTAGTTACGATCGTTCCGTCAGGTCTTTCCTTAACCGTTATGTCAGGCCTTTCAGGTACCTGTGTAACCTTGGGAGTAGGTTTGGGAAGATTGGTGGGTGTAGGTGTAACAGTAGGTGTAGCCGAAAGCGAAGGTGTCACTATAGGCACTCCGCTACCCGGATTATCTACTACTCCGCCAGGAACCTGAATACCGTTACCCGAACCATTGCCATTGCCGTTACCATTTCCGTTTCCGTTACCATTATTGTTACCCGGCGTTAAAGTCGGTGCAGGAGCCGCAGTAGGTATTATTTCCTCTTCTACCACTTCACCGCATACCGTACATTTTCTTACTTTTTTACCGGTAGTAGTTTCCGTAGCATGATATATTGTTTCCCAATTACCGGGAGTATGAGGGAGCTTATCTATTGTAAAGCTCTCTCTACCAAGTTCTTCTCCACACCTGTCACAACAGGTTACCATATCATAAGATCCTGTTTTACTGCAGGTAGCAGCAACTTCATTTTCCTTCTTTGCTACACCTGCTATGTGCTCAAGCTTCTCTATGGTCTTGGTCTCTCTGGATATCTCAGCTCCACACCTGTCACAATAAGTGACCAGATCATAAGACCCGTCCGCAGTACATGTTGCAGCTACTTCATTTTCCTTCTTTGATTCGCCTTCTAAGTGTCCAAGCTTCTCTATGGGTATTGTTTCTCTCGATACTTCCACACCGCATTCGCTGCAATATGTAACAAGATCATAAGAACCATCCGTAGTACACGTTGCTGCCACAAAATTATCTGTCTTAGTTTCTCCTGCAACATGATTATGTTTCTCATAAGTCTTCGTTGCTCTCGATAACTCTCTTCCGCATACACAATATTCTACAATATCATACGAGCCATCTTCAGTGTCTGTCGCAGGAACTTCGTTTTCTATTACTGTTTTAAATACAGAATGCTCCGCAGGTTCCTTAAAGATTTTACCATATTCTACACCAAGAAGAGTATCACAGTACATACAGCGTGCTACATCGTCTGCTTTATATATTTCCAAGTGATAATCACCCATATCTTCAAAACCGATATGTTCAATATTCTCTTCGAAGTAGTGTGCTTGATGCACCGCTTCCACATTCCATTGATAGTCAAACACCTTATCGTAGATGATATCATATGGTTCATAGGTTAAAGATATAGTATTATTGCCAAATACATATTCCTGATCAAGATCATTAAGAGTATACTTGCCTTCAGCTGTCTCTTCTACTGCAAATTTGTTCAGCCATTCCGTAAGACTTTCAGGCGTAGAATTACACGGCATCCAATCAGGCAACCAACCCATAGGAGTACCAACAGGCAGAATTACACGCTGCTTTTCCCTATAATAAACGCCTTTTACAAAATTGGTTGCCGGTGTATATTCTTCTGTTCCGTCCTTTTTCAATTCTCTTGTATAATATGTACCTTCCTCCGGATTAAAAAATCTGGTAGTCAGATCCTTATCCATGTAATTTACTATTGTATAAGGATAAAACAATCTAAAAGCCTGTTCATCAATTTCACATCCATTAGTATATAGTTCTTCCGGAATAATGAATACACCTGATCTGCCCATGGAAATTGAAATATTTAGATTTGGATAATTATACCTGTAACCTATTATAGGTATACTAAATATACAATTTCCAATTGACTTCAATGTTGAAGGCAGTATAATATTACCGTTTATATTATTACAACCGCTAAATGCTCCATTTCCTATAGATTCCAATCCTTCATTAAGTATCAGGTCACCGGAAAATCCTGCATCTGAAAATGCGAAGTATTCAATGGTTTTTAAACTATCCGGAAGTACCAGTTCTCCATCAAGAGCAACGCATCCGTAAAATGCATATTCATTTATTGTTTCAATACCATTTTCTATCGTCAGATGGCCGGATATCGGCATGTTTTCAAAAGCACTTCTATTTATACCTTTTACCGTATATTCAACAGAATCAACCGTAACTTTACCCGGGATCGTTATATTCGACTTATACGGATCTAATATTCCTGCAATCCATGCCTCTCCTTTTTCATCGGATGGTACATAAATTCTAAAACCATCATCAGTTATCATATGACTGTTGAAATAATCCTGATTTATTACAGCTTTATACGCTCCTTTACCTATAACTGTAACAGGTGTACTGGCAACTGAAGATATATAATTATAATAACCCGGATTATTTTGATCAATACCTAACAGCATATCAATATCAAATTCCATATCTGAGTTATTAATAATGTTATCCCAAGGTTTACCGCCATTGATCCTGTCATATTGAAGTTTTGTCATATACTCAGGAATTATAAAAGTATCAAAACCCGTATATCGAAAAGCATTATAACCTATTTCACCTACAGACTCAGGCAATTCGAAATCTCCGCTCAATCCATAACAGTCGGCAAATGCTTGAGCGCCTATATAATTAATTATCGGTTTTTGCCCGAATTTCAATGATGTAAACTTATAATCTCCCCAAAAAGCATCATCTTCAATACGAGTACATCCGTCAGGAATTATTAACTCTCCGTTAAGGCCTGTACAATATGCAAATGCATATGGTTCTATGGTATCAAGGTATTCCGGAAGCCTTAACTCTCCTTTAATGCATCTGTAACCCCAAAATGCAGTATTACCTATTACGGTAACTCTGTATTCTTCTTTATCATAAGGATTCGTAACACAGTCAGGTATATATAAACCGTTAAGTGCCGTCGGTGGTACCCCTTCTTTAAGGCTAAGCAGCTTTACTTCATATTTATCACTGATAACCTCATAAATAAAATCACCCTGTTCAAACCTCTGCCCTACTGCTGCCTTCGCTTCTACCGTCTCGCCCATCACGGGCAACAAAGCCACTACTAAAGCAGCAACCATCAGAAATGCAACAAATCTTTTCGCCACAATTCTTCCCATTCCTATATCTCCCTTCTCTTACAGAATCCGGAGAGTTATCTCCCCGGATCCCGTACTGATATTTCATTACTTCGATGTTGCCTTTACTTTTATCTTTGATGAAAGTCCTTTTGCTGCAAAGAGTTCGGCATAAGCTGACTTCATAGCTTTGACTGCATATACCTTACATTTTGAAGGTATTGACTTAAATACACCCTTTGTAACCGTCTCGTCAGTTAACAATGTGGTACGTACCACCAGCTTCTTTAACTTACTGCAGCCTGTAAATGCACCCTTCTTTATGTACTTAACACCTTCAGGTATAGTCAGTGAAGTAAGCGCCTTACACTTCTTAAATGCACTCTGGCCGATAGTAGTAACACCGCTTCCGATCTCAACCTTCTTAAGTTTTGTACATCCTGCGAATGCACCTGTAGGGATCTTGGTGATGTTATCGCCGATAGTAATGCTTGTGATCTTGGTATTCTTCTTAAATGCTGCAGCTGCAAATGCAGTAACCTTATAAGTAATGCCGTCTATTATAATACTGTCCGGTATTGTTACCTTGGTTGCACTTCCATCATATGATACATACTCTACTGTATTTTTCTTACCTGATGAAGTAACTTTATATGTAGCATTGCTTGCCTTATCTGTTAATAATGCTCCTACTTCTGCTGCCTTAGGTAATGTTGCACCTGTACCTGTGCTTCCGCCAGATGTTGATCCACCTGTAGACCCGCCTGTTGAACCACCTGTACTTCCACCTGCTGAACCGCCTGTGCTGCCACCAACTGAACCTCCTGTACTACCGCCTGCTGAACCACCAATGCTACCACCTGCTGATCCACCTGTGCTGCCGCCTGATGATAAACCGCCGCCTATAGATGAGCCGCCACCGATGCTGCTGCCTCCGCCTACAGATGAACCACCGCCGATACTGCTGCCTCCACCTATAGATGAACCGCCACCTACGTTGCCGCTGCCACCTGACGATGAACCACCGCCTACGTTGCCACTGCCGCCTGAATTACCGCCGGGAACTGAGCTGCCACCGGGAACTGAACTGCCACCTGTAGCGGGTATTTCTGCCTCTTCTATTTGGGTATTACAAATTATACATCTTTTAACCTTCTTTCCTGCCTGAGTAGCAGTTGCAGGTGTTACTGTCTCCCAATCTCCGGGTGTATGTGTCAGTTTATCTGTTGTTATCTCTTCTAAACCAATCTGCGCATCACATTCTGTACAATAGGTTTCAAGATCATAGTGACCTTCTTGTAAGCATGAACTTGCATATTCATTCTTTTTTCTTGTAGCAGGAGTATGTGCAAGTTTGTCTGTGATTACCTCTTCTATCCCTAGTTGTGAACCACAGATAGTGCAATATGTTTCCAGATCATATCGACCTTCTTGTGCACATGTACTTGCTATTTCGTTCTTTTTTCTTGTATCTGCATTATGACTTAAATTAACATTCCATTTTACATCTGTAATTTCATTATAATTTGTATCATTTGGTGTATATGTTAACAAAACCTCATTGTTTCCAAGCTGCAAAAACTGTGTGGGATCATTTAAAGTATACCTTCCAAGAGAAGAAGGACTTTCCGCTATTTCATTTAGCACATTTGTTAAATCTGATGTCTCGGTATCACAAGGGAAATCAATAGTTGGCAGATCATCTCTGTTTAAAGGAGCAATCTGGTATACTTCATAATTAACACCTGCTTTTATAACAATATTAGAGTCTATAGTACTGCTTATTATCATTTCTGCATAATAATTCCCCGCATTCAAAGGTGCAGCAGATAATTCTTCTTTAATAATTTCAAAGGAATCACCATGATAAATTTTTTTATTATTATAATACTTAATTTCTAGCGTTAACTCATAATCTTCATAATCTACTAAATCTGTAGACTTTACAATAATAGCCTCAGGATTTTCACCGTCATTATATGTATTATGAAGTGGTTCGACTATCATTATATTTAAACAATGATTAGTATATTCAGTGCTCGGCCAGTTACATCCGTCATTAAAACATCGTATACTTATCCCATTAGAATACGCATAAGTGTTTAATCTATGAATATGCTCTATCTCTACAGGTTCGCTTGCATAATCAGTCTCGTCAGCATCATTAATCTTTTCTGCAATTATATATATTTTATCGGATGCTGCGTTATAACTGCCCGGCAAACCAAATGCCCCTATTCCTTCTGTTCCTAAGTTTTTAAGGATGGTTAACGGCTCATATAATACAATATCCGTATCTTCTTTACCCCATTCTCCTCTGGTTATAACAACAGATATTTGATTATAGTCTCCGGTTACTACATAAGGAACCACCACCTTAATGATCGGCGAAGTTGCAGGTGTCAGACTATATGCTTCTGTGCCGGGTTTTAATCCTATAGATAGGTTGTCATCCTTTAAAGTAAGTTTATAATTCTTAAATGTCTCACCCGATTCTATCAATGATGAAAATACTATTTTTGATACATCTAAGTTAAAAGCAGGACTAACTCCGACGTTCTTATTATTAACATAATAGGGCGTTATTGATCCTCTAGGGTAAACTGTTCCAATCATATAGGTGCTGCCACTCTTGGCCGATCTTAGCCACCATGTATATGCCTCTCCATTCAAATTATATTTTGTTCTTGACGCATAATTGTCATCATCAATACCATACCCAAAGGATTTTCTAGAAACTTCTTGTACATCAAGCAAAAATATTTTTTCTCCATTTAATTTAGTTGTCGCTTTATAAATATCTTTTGTATCCGTAGAAACAATCAGATCATCATCTACCCCTGCGCTTGTTTTCAGGTTTCTCTCAGCAATATAACTTTCAACAATAGAATCTCTTTCTAATTGAGACAAACTTGTATTTATAAAAGATTCACTGTTATTTTCATCATTTAACCATTTATATATATTACTATTTTCCCATCCGTTTGAACCATTTCCGGCTCCTTCGACGTCATCAAATTTCATTTCTTTGATAACACTATCACAATCAAGAAGTAATGTTTTATAATTCGAATTGTAATCTTTTTTATTAGCACTTAATACTCTATACTTTAATGACTTAGCAGCAACGTTATCCGTCATATCCGAATCGTATGTTCCAAAAAATACATAACTGCCACTCCAAGACGAATCAGCACTCACCGGTTCTTTAGGATCGGTTATCTGCCAGCTGCCAAAACGGGTATTGTTTTTATTCTTATTTACAATATTAAATCTTATAATTCTTTCATTTACAAAATCACCGATACCTTTTATCCTTATCTTGGCCGTACCGGGATTTGTATTATTTTCATAGCTAACTATCTCATAATCTACACCTTGGGTTAAAGTTATCTTTTCTCCATTCTTATAACAATAAATTGTAGGCTCCGGTTCGATTGCTGTTCCACTCTGGTACATTTGATCAGGTATACGCTGAACCGTTACTAGATCATTTGAACTGATATCACCATATATTTTGTACTCAAATACACTGCCATTATTAGTAACCTGTCCAAAATATCTGCCTTTTCCGGAAGATATACCTCCAACCGTAAAATATGACGTCTCAGCTGCACCCCAATAACCAAAACCGGGATAAATATCATAATCTACACCTTCGATCAAAGGTTCTGAAGTACTTGTTTCCTTAACAATAACTTTAGGTTTTATAGAAATAGTTTGATCATCTTTTTTCGCAGTAGGTATATAAGAAGTGTCCATTTCAACAATATAATTGTCATTAAATGTTTTCTTTATATAATAAGTACCTCTCGATGCGTTAACAGCCTTACTATATGATAAAACATTTCCTTCTGCATCTACATTCTGCGTATAATAAGTGTAATTAGTAAAATCGATACCTTTAGTTGTCAGATCTATATCGGTATTATTGATAATTATATCCGGATGCATATTTTTAAATGCATCACTGCCAATACTTGTAACAGAAGCAGGTATAGTTAATGTTCCATCTAAATTTATACAATCTGCAAAAGCGCTATCACCAATTGAAGTAACACTATTCGGTATTTTTAATTCTCCCGTCAATCCTGTACAGTCCATAAAAGCACATCTATTTATGACAATTAATGTGTCTGGTAATTTAAGATCACCAACTAAGTTACGCTTACCATCGAAGGCTTCAAGACCAATCACCTTAAGCTTACTGGGCAACTTTAAAGTGCCAGCAAGTTCAGATGTCAAAAACGGCTGACCGCCTATCTCTGTAATCACGTACTCAGTCCCATTATAATTAACTGTATCAGGCAGATTAACCCCGTCAGTTAATGTATCCTCCATCCAGGATAATTCGGCATATTTCTTTTCATCATCATCCCACAATATCTTATATCCTGCTTTTCCATCAACTGTAAAAGTATCCCCAACTGCCGCCTTAGTTTCCACACTCACAAACACCGGCAGTCCTGACAGTGCAAGCACCAGTGAAAGAATTAGAGCTATTGATCTTTTTGCCATTTTGTTCCTCATTTCCCAATCTCCCTTCTCTTTGTAAGGTTAAGCTCGATATACTGATACAATATTTTGCATGCAGTATATCTATATATCAATTAGATTATAACAAATGAGATTGGAAAACACACTATTAACATTAATAGTTTTTTGCCGATTCAGGAAAAGACTATTAATGTTAATAGTTTTTTATCAAAATTTGTGAACTTTTTGCAAACTTTTTCCGACTTTATCTCCTTTTCTGCAATAAAAAAATGCCGGTCTTTCAACCGGCAAATCTTTAAATGCATTTTCAATCACTTATTTTTTTAGTTGTCCTGTTTCCTTTTGAATCATACGTATACTCATATTCATAATGATAGCCTAGCGTAAGTTCAGGATGCATGTAGTCATTGGAGTAGTCTTCCATTTTTTCATATATGAGCCTGCCCTGATCATCATACTTATATATACGTATCTCCTCTACAACAAAAGGCTGTCCGTCCATAGAGTCATCAATATGTGTAAATTCCTTTAGCAGATTTCCTTTACTGTCATACTCGTACTCGGTTACTGATTCTGAAAATCCGCTGGATTCTGTTCTGATCAGACGGTCACCTTCGTATGTGTATTTTGTGACGTCAGGTCCATCCATGTTATCATCACCGGAAGACTCTGTAAGGTTACCGTTTGAATCATATTTAAATGTATAATCACAATCAAACTCAGCACCGTCAGCCTCGCATTTAATGCTTGTCATGCGGCCGTATTTATCAAGCTTTATCATATATGATTGAATATAGCCATATTCATTATCATATTTTAGTGTGAGCTGTCTCTTTGCTGAGTTGAAGCTGCTCTCCACAAGTGTCGGTTCAGTGTTGGCTATGAGAGTTATATTCTTGATCTTTCCACCTTTTCTTATAGTGTACTTCGGCTCGCTGAAATAGGTTGAATATATCTTAAGGCTCTCTACCGTTTTCTTTTTAGCTATAATGAAGTTTTCTCTTCCGCCATTTATATAACCGGCCAGACTTATATTGTTTCCGTTAGCTGCTTCGGTATAACTGCCTGCTTCCATGATCTCTATATCCGCAAATACAGCTTTATTGATAATGTCTGTATTGGGAGCTTCTATGATCAGCTTCTTAGTCTTGGCTGCTTTTACATTCTTTATCGTGAGCTTCATATAAGCATCTGTCTTAAATATGATGACGCCTACATTGGACTTCTTCATAGCGGACTTGAGTTTTTTAGCGGTAGATACGGTTACCGATGCAGTTTTCCCTGATGCCGCCTGCACGTCCTGCGGTATGCAGATGATCAGTGCTGTTAAAACGATGACAAGTACTGCTATGAGCTTACTTATGGTTCTGAACGGATTTTTTGTCATTTATTCTTTCTCCCCTTCACCGTCTCTGGTCTCGACAGAAGCGGTTGAGATAGCTGCTATGATGGCAGCTATGATAGCTATAAGTACCATGATAAAGAAAGCTACAAGTGCGATTACCACACCGGGATTCATAGAAAAAAGGTCCTGAATGATTTCCATGCTCTGATATCCTCCTTTAGATCAATTTCTCAAGCTCTGCTCTTATTGCCTGTATGAACTCCAAAGTATTTACCTTATTTAC
>JAEEGI010004338.1_pt1 | contig 33263 bp, 35 predicted proteins | sample 8958751 | NCBI WGS metagenome assembly JAEEGI01 (sample SAMN16246545, study PRJNA631951) | gut metagenome | biome: gut microbiome; feature: rumen; material: KS-attached | host: Bos | place: Iran: Karaj | collected 2018-10
TAATGAACTTATCGCCCGCCTGCAGACCGTACTGCTCGCTGACGGCGTCGGGGTAGAATTCCTTGATGGTATTCGTACCTATAAGCTCGGAGGAAGTCGAAAGCGTGATTGCCATTATGACAAGTCCGAGTATCAGATTCATGGTAGCGCCGGCAATTACGATAATAATCTTCTGCCAGACCTTCTTGTTGTTGAAGGCTCTCTCGTCGTCGGAGTCCTCGTCCTCGCCCTCCATGCTGACATATCCGCCTATCGGGAGCGCGCGAAGGGAATACTGAGTCTCACCCTTCTGCCGTTTGAAAACAGCCGGGCCCATACCGATAGAGAATTCGTTTATCTTGACGTCAAAAAGCTTTGCCGTGATAAAATGGCCGAATTCGTGAATTATAATAATTACGCCGAAGAATAAAATTGCAACGGCTATTGTCCAGATTTTTGAGAAAACGGCGGAAGCCGTAATTGCCAACAGTATCTTAATCACCTCTGACTATTTCGCGCGAAAGAGCGTCAATTTCCATTACGTCGTCAAGCGTGTAATCCGTATATTCGGGCACTCTGCCGAAAACTCTCTCGACGCGTTCGGCTATTTCAAGGAAGCCTATCTCGCCCTTGCGGAACATAAGATTAGCCTGTTCGTTTGCGGAGTTCACCGCAGCGGGCATAAGACCGCCCATTGAAATTGCCTTCTTACATAAGTTTATGCAGGAGAATGTACTATAATCGGGATTGTAAAAAGTTAATTTACCGATTTGCGCCAGATTAAGCTCCTCAACGGGAGACTCAAATCGCTCGGGATAGGTCAGCGCGTACTGAATCGGTATTCTCATATCGGGTACGCCGAGCTGGGCAATAACCGAATTGTCGTCATACTCAACCGCCGAGTGAACTATGCTCTCGCGGTGAACGACTATATCTATGTCCTCGGGTTTTACCTTAAAGAGCCATACCGCCTCGATAAGCTCGAGTCCCTTGTTCATCATTGTAGCAGAGTCAACGGTTATTTTTGCACCCATTGCCCAGTTCGGATGATTGAGTGCATTTTCAACCGTGACATTCTTAAGCTCGTCTCGCGTTTTGCCGAAGAACGGACCGCCCGAAGCGGTGAGTATAATCTTCTTGAGCGCCTTGTTGGAAGGCCTGCCCTGAAGGCACTGGAAAATCGCAGAATGCTCGGAATCAACGGGCAGGATATCCACGCCGTATTTTTCGGCTTCGGAATAAACGAGCTGACCGCCCGCAACAAGCGTCTCCTTATTAGCGAGCGCAATTTTCTTCTTTGCCTTTATTGCCGCAAGTGTGGGCTTAAGTCCCGCCATACCTACAACGGAATTAAGCACCGTGTCTGCACTCTCAAGCGCGGCGCATTCGCACACGCCATCAACACCGGCAAGCACCTTTGTATCGGTGTCGGCAAGCCTTGTTTTCAAATCACCTGCGGCGTTCTCATCAACGAGCGCGACAAGCTCGGGCTTGAATTCCCTCGCCTGCTTTTCAATTTCGTCAACGCTTGAAAAAGCAGTCAAAGCCTTGACTTTGTAACCGCATTTGCGGCATACGTCAAGACTTTGCTTACCTATCGAGCCGGTTGAACCTAATATCGACAGATTTTTTGTCATACGCTGATATTCCCCGTTACTGTAACTATAACCCAAAGCATCGCAAGTACGAACAGTCCCGAATCAAAGCGGTCCATAACGCCGCCGTGGCCGGGCAGTATGTTGCCGAAGTCCTTGACGCCGAAGTTGCGCTTAACCACCGAAGCGGTAAGGTCGCCGCACATACCGACTATTGAAAGGACGAGCGAAACAACTATAACCCATACGAGCGAAAGCGCGTGAGTGGTGAAATAGAATTTGTCAAAAATGATAAACAGAATAACACAGCTGAGTATTCCGCCGAGTACGCCGCCTATCGCGCCCTCAACGGTTTTCTTCGGGCTGATGTTCGGGCACATCTTATGCTTACCCAGAAAGCGTCCCGTGAAATAGGCAAAGGTGTCTGTCAGCCATGCGGCAAACAGACCGAACAGTATAAAGAACAGGTCGTAGTGCTTGTCGCCGCCGAAGAATTCGGGATAGGTTTCCGACATATCGTTCAAGAAAACAATCGTCGAAAACGCAAACGGAACGAGCGCGCTTGCAACTATAACCGAAGCAACCTGCTCGAACTTGGTGTTTTTGAAGTCGGTGAGCATCAGAATAAAGACGAGCATCGCGTAAACTGCGAAAACAGCCGTTGTCGGAACAGTTATGCCGACCGAAGCGAGTTCGGCTCTGTATTCATAAAAAGCAACCACACCGCCCGAGAAAATAAGACTGATAATGAAAATCGCCTTATTCTTAAGACCTATAACCTTTTCTATCTCCCAAGTCGCGATTACCGACAGAGCGCCGACAACCACTACGAGCGCCGGAGTGTCCCTGAAAACGATAATCGTGATACCGAACAACGCGGCAAGAATGCCCGCAACTGTTCTTTTAAGCATAAAAATCAAGTACCTTTCACACACCGCCGAAGCGACGGTTTCTTTGCTCGAAGCTTCGCAGAGCTTCGACTAAATCCTCCTCGGTGAAATCCGGCCAGAGCACGTCGCTCGACCAGAATTCCGAATAAGCCGCCTGCCACAAGAGGAAGTTTGACAGCCGCTTTTCGCCGCTGGGTCTGATAATCAGATCGGGATCGGGCATACCCGCCGTATAAAGATGATCCGAAATCATATCCTCGGTAATGTCGTCGGGACTGAGCTTACCCTTCTTGACCTGCTTTGCAAGCTCCTTGACCGAGTGGACTATCTCCTCGCGTCCGCCGTAGTTTATCGCAATATTGAGATAAACCTTATCCTTTTTTCTGGTAATGCTCTCGGAATACTTCATAGCCGCGAGTATATCCTTGGGCAGACCTTTTTTGTTTCCGATGAACTTGATCTGAATTCCCTTTTCCTCGTTTTCGGCCTTGCGGTCGTCGAGCTCCTTAAGGTAATCCCTGAAAAGGTCCATTATAGCGGAAACTTCCTCGGGAGGACGCTTCCAGTTCTCGGTTGAGAATGCGTAAAACGTCAGGTATTTTATACCCAGGTCACCCGCAAACTCACCGATTTTTCTGAAGGTTTTTGCACCCTCGATATGACCCTTGTAGCGTGGCAGACCTCTCTGCTTCGCCCATCTGCCGTTGCCGTCCATAATGAAGCCAATATGCTTCGGCAGAACTTCAAAGGTTGGTAAATTGTTGTAATCCATACTGAAACCTCGTAAGAGTTAACTCAGATTTCCATGATTTCCTTTTCTTTTTTGTTGGCAAGCTCTTCAATCTTCTTGATATACTCGTCAGTGATATCCTGAGCTTCCTTTTCGCCGTCCTTAAGGTCGTCCTCAGTGATGACGGAATCTTTCTGCATCTTCTTTATCTTGTCGATAATGTCACGTCTTGTCGAACGGATGGAAACCTTAGCCTCCTCGGCGTACTTGCTGACGTCCTTTGCAAGAAGCTTTCTTCTCTCCTCGGTAAGAGGCGGGAAGGTAAGGCGGATAACCTTGCCGTCGTTCATGGGATTGATGCCCAGATCGGAAGCCTGAATAGCCTTCTCGATAGGCTTTATCTGTGTAACGTCCCAGGGCTGAATAACAAGAATTCTGCCCTCCTGAACGGATACGGCAGCTATCTGCTGAATGGGAGTGGGAGTGCCATAGTAGTCAACCGCAATCTTGTCGAGTACCGACGCGCTTGCCTTGCCCGCTCTCATGGTGGCAAATTCGTTGTGAAGCGCCGTTAAAGTCTTTTCCATTTTGGCCTTAGCCTGTTCAAACACCTGATCCATAAATAAATCCTCCGTTATAAAAGTTTATTGTTTGTTTATTTAACCAATGTGCCGACCTTCTCGCCCCTGAGAGCTCTGATGATATTCTCGGGGTCCGAAAGATTGAACACAAGGATTTTTATACCGTTGTCCCTGCACAGCGACGCGGCAGCAGCGTCCATAACCGCAAGTCCCTTAGCGAGAACTTCGGAGTGAGTCAGCTCGTCGTACATAACCGCATCGCTGAACTTGTTGGGGTCCTTGTCGTAAACGCCGTCAACGTTGGTCGCCTTGAAGATAACGTCGGCGCCGATTTCCGCAGCTCTGAGCGCCGCGGCGGTGTCGGTTGAGAAGAACGGACTGCCCGTTCCGCCGCCGAATACGACTACCCTGCCCGCTTCGAGATGTCTTACCGCCTCGTCTCTGACAAAGGGTTCGGCAACGTTGGTCATTTCGACCGCGCTCATAACCCTCGCCTCTACGCCGAGACCGTTGAGAGTGTCGGCAAGCGCGATGGAATTCATAACCGTCGCGAGCATTCCGATACTGTCGGCCTTCGTGCGGTCCATAGAGCCGCTCGAACGTCCGCGCCAGAAGTTGCCGCCGCCGACAACTATGGCGACCTGAACGCCTTCCTCAACACAGCGCCTGATGTACGAGCAGACATTCTCGATAACGTCAAAGTCGAAGCCGTGCTTCTGTTCACCGGCGAGCACCTCGCCGCTTAATTTCAAAAGAATTCTTTTATAAACAGCCAATTTTACGTCCTCCGTTTCGGTAAAAATATGCTAATTTTTAACAGTTATATTTTACCCTAAACGCTCGGTTATGTAAAGAGATATTTGATAAATAAGATGTAATTTAATATATTATTAACACTTACAGATAATTATTAACTTAAATCCGCGTGTTTTCATTGACGAACCGCTGTTTTGATAATATAATGAACTTGTATTTTCGCTCGGAGGTGAAAAAATGTCACAGCCTTTCAAGGCGGATTTTATAATCGACAGCTTCGCGCTCGAAGGCACTTACAAGGGCTTTTCCGTCAAGAACGACGGCAATATAAACTCCACCTTTGTTATAAGTCTTGAAAACGGCGCTAAGACCGATAAATATACGCTTCAGAAGATTAACACAAACGTCTTTCGCAGGCCCGACGAGCTTATGCGCAATCTCGTCGGCGTTACCGCTCATATAAAGCAGAAGGGCGGTATGCAGACGCTCGATTTTATGCCCTGCAGAGACGGGAAATACTACTGTGTTGACGGCGGGGAATATTGGCGCTGCTACCGTTATATTGACAACGTTTACACCTGCAATATCATTGACAGTCCCGACGTTTTCAGAAGCGCGGGAAGGGCGTTTGGCAAATTCCAGAGCATTCTCTCTGACTACCCGATTGACTCGCTTTTCGACACCATCCCCGACTTTCACAATACGGCGAAAAGGTTTGAAACCTTCAAAAAATCCGTTGCCGAAAACAGGGCTGGCAGGGCCGCCGGCGTAAGGCGTGAAATCGACTTCATTTTAAGCCGTGAGGACGATATGAGCCGTCTTACAGGGCTGCTTGAAAACGGAATTCTGCCGCTCAGAGTAACCCATAATGACACCAAACTCAACAACATACTTTTCGACGAAAAAACTAACGAGGGCGTTTGCATAATCGACCTTGATACCGTTATGCCGGGGCTTTCGCTTTACGACTTCGGCGACAGCATTCGCTTCGGCGCAAACACCGCCGCAGAGGACGAAAAGGACACGTCAAAAATCTCGCTGAATCTTGATTTGTACCGTGCATATACCGAGGGTTATCTCTCTGCCGCGGGTAGCAGTCTTACCGACGCGGAAATCGAATATCTTCCCTTCTCTGCAAAGTTGATGACGCTCGAGCTTGCGATGCGGTTTTTAACAGATTATCTTGACGGCGACGTCTATTTTAAGCTCAATTATCCCGAACACAATCTTGTGCGCACAAGGGCTCAGCAGACGCTTGTTTCGGACATTGAAAAAAAGCTTGACAAAATGAAAACGATAACGGCAAACGCCGTAAAATAAGGAGAAAACCATGCTTGAAACAAGAGGCAACGACTTTTATCTCGACGGCAAAAAATTCAATATCTACGCGGGTGCGGTACACTATTTCCGCTCATTTCCCGAGTACTGGCGCGACATATTGCTTAAACTGAAGCTGTGCGGCTTCAACACGGTCGAAACCTATGTCTGCTGGAACCTTCACGAAATGAAGGAGGGCGAATTCGACTTCTCGGGCAATCTTGATATAGTAAAGTTTCTCGAAACAGCGAAGGAACTCGGACTTTACGCAATAGTGCGTCCCGGTCCGTATATCTGCTCGGAATGGGATTTCGGCGGTCTTCCGTCATGGCTGCTCAAGGACAGAAACCTCAGAATCCGCTGTATGTATCAGCCTTATCTTGACGCGGTAAAGCGTTATTATACCGAGCTTTTCAGGCGCATCTCACACCTTCAGTATTCCAACGGCGGCAACATTATCGCCATGCAGATTGAGAACGAATACGGCAGCTACGGCAACGACAAAAACTACCTTGCATACATACGTGACTTAATGCTTGAATGCGGCTGCACGGAGCTTCTTTTCACAAGCGACGGCGCCGAGGACAATATGCTCTCGGGCGGTATGCTCGACGGCACGCTCGCAGTTGCCAATTTCGGTTCACGAGTCAATGAAGCGTTCGGCACGCTGCGTAAATATCAGCCCGAAGGACCGCTGATGTGCGGTGAATTCTGGAACGGCTGGTTCGACCACTGGGGCGAAAATGCAATTCATCACTCGCGCGCTCCCGAGGAGGTTGTCGCGGAGCTTAAGGAAATGCTTAAGCTCGACGCTAATTTCAGCTTTTATATGTTCCACGGCGGCACGAATTTCGGTTTCAATTCGGGCGCCAACAATTACGGACAGTATGAGCCGACCGTCACGAGCTACGACGACGACGCGCTCTTAAACGAATGGGGCGGCTACACGCGTAAATACCATGAGGTGCGCAAGGTTCTGCTTGAGCATCAGGGCATCGCACCGACCGAGCTTCCGCCCGAGCCCGAGCTTCAGAACATAGGCGCGGTTAAGCTGACTCAATGCGCTTCGCTTCTTGACAGCCTTGACAGAATTGCAACAAAAATTGAAAGCGTCAACCCCGAATGTATGGAGTATTACGGTCAGCACGGCGGACTTATTCTCTATCATAAGCACCTTAATGGCAATTATCACGGCAAGCTTTTCCTCGACGGTCTTGCGGACAGAGCGCATATCTTTATCAACAAGGAGTTAAAGGGCATTATCTACCGCAACGACGAGAACAATTACATTACAATAGACGGCCTCGAGGGTGAAAACGATATCGACATTCTGGTCGAGAATATGGGCAGAGTAAACTACGGCCCGAATATGCTTGAGGGCAAGGGAGTCAGGCAGATACGCATAAACGTTCAGCTCTTAAACAACCTTGACGTTTACCTCATCCCGCTTGACAATCTCAACCGTCTTGAATATTCAGGCGCAAAGTCCTGCCCCGAATTTCTCAGAGGAAGCTTCAGCGCCGAGCCCGGCAAGGGCTGCTTCGTGAACATGGCGGGCTTTGGTAAGGGTTACGTCTTCGTAAACGGCTTCAATCTCGGCAGATACTGGAATATCGGACCTCAGAGGTCGCTGTATATACCCGGTGTTCTTCTTAAGGATCAAAACGAGGTTGTCGTGCTTGAACTTGACGGCAGCACGTCCGACACGGTGAACATAAGCGACAGACACGATATCGGCTCCGGTGTCAGCCAGTCGCTGTTGGGTTAAAAAGAAAAAGAATTAAGGGCAACCAATCGGTTGCCCTTTTTTATTAAATCGTTCCGATTCCTTTAGTAATCTAAAACTTAATCGCAGTGTCATCAACATACAAAGTGTAACTGTCAACATCAAAACTATCAATATATGCATAGTAAGTGTAGAACTCTTTGTTTAGTTGCTCATTTTTATAATTCAAATAAGCAAAGTTGGAGTTGCAAGTATCTGAAACAACCACTGAACCGCCTTCAGTATTTAATACCGTGACATAATAATCTGCCGTACCTTTGCACTTATAAACACTTATCACTATACTGTTTTCTGATTTATGGTTAATCAGTTGAGTTGCAAATCCCAAATCCGTTTTCCATTTTCCGTTACTCTTTGGAATAATTACATAATCTTTCTTTTCGTTATGACTTTCAACCAAAAAGCTCGATTGATTTCCCTCCGCAACAACAGTCGCTGAGCCAATGTGATTATACCGATAAGAAGACTCGGGCGTTGAAAATGAAACAAAATAATTATCAACAGGAAACAAAAAAGAAATAATCACTATGAATATAGCTGTTGCAAAATAAATTTTTTGGATTTTGGGTGTCAGTCTTTTACGAACGACTAAGAACAAACCTAACGCTATCAACAAAAAGCATATCCTTGTTAAATAGTATAACAAACTCCAAAACCTCCTTAAAAAGCAAGCGTTGCTTGCGATATATTGCTTTGCAATGCGATATAATTTACTTTGCAAATTGCGATATACACTCACTGCGTTCGCGCGCGATATGACCTAAATCCTTATCGTGCCGAAAGGCACATATCGCATTCTCAGAATATATCGCGTTTACAAAGTAAACATATAGCAAATCCGTAAGGATTTATATCGCTGCGACCTTCGGTCGCTCAGCCTAAATGCTCAACCTCGCCGGAAGTGACGGTCTCTATATCAACAGGTCCGCGAACTACAAGTCCGCCGTTTTCGTCTATGTCGAGCGCCCTTGCATCGTACTCGGTGTCGGGCTTCTTAACCCTTACCATCTGACCGACGGTTGCCGAGTATTTCTTAAGTCGGTTAATAAGGTCGGTGCTGTCGTATTCCTTGGTCAGCATACCGCTTCTGATTACATAACGGTCGAGATTGTTGACTATATCAACGAGTATTTCGTTTTCGTCGAGCTCGACTTCGCCCGTGTAAACGTTACCGACTGACGTTGCGATATAGTGAAGCTCGTCGGGGAATTCGCCCTTTGCGATATTCACGCCGATACCAACAACTACGTATTTAGGCTTATTGTTCTCGTTAACTATTTCGCAGAGTATGCCGCAGATTTTTTTGTCCTCAACCATTATGTCGTTGGGCCATTTTATCCTGGCGTCGATATTGAAAATATTATAGAGCGTATCCCTTACGGCAACTCCCGCCGCCGACGAGATAAGATCAAGATTGACCGCGTTATCGTCAAGCTCGTAAACGACCGAGAAGTATATTCCGCCCTTGGGCGAGTAAAAGCTTCTGTCAAGTCTGCCTTTACCCTGAGTCTGTGAAGCGGCTGCCACTATTAGACCGCGCGCATTCTGCTTGCGGCAGAAATCCTTGGCAATCTCGTTGGTCGAGCCTGTTTCCCCGTAAAAGCGGACATATTTCTTGAACTTGTATTGCTTGAGATGATATATTATGCTTTTTTCGTTTAATTTAAGATTATCCATAATCGCTCCGTATTGATTTTTGTATTTTTAAGTGCTAATATCTATACAGTTATATTTTACTATATTTTCAGCGGAGGTCAAGTATGAAATTAACGACTGTTGATTTATATAAAAGCTTCGGCGACAAGCCCGTCTTAAACGGCGTGAACCTTACCGCCGAGGGCGGCAAAGCGCTCGGTCTTTTAGGCCGAAACGGCGCCGGAAAAACCACTACAATCAGAATTATAATGCGCGTTTTCTCGGCCGACAGCGGGCAGGTTCTGCTCGACGGGGAACCGCTCGACACCGACAAAATAAAGATAGGCTACCTGCCCGAGGAGCGCGGTCTGTACCCCAAAAAAGAAGTTATGACTCAGCTTGTTTACTTCGGTGAGCTCGCAGGTCTTTCAAAAAAGCAGGCGCGCTCGAGTGCCGAGAGGCTTCTCGAAAAGCTGCAGGTTTCGCAGTACGCAAATCAGAAGCTTGAAACCCTTTCAAAGGGTAATGCTCAAAAAATCCAGCTTGCGGCAACGCTGCTTGCAGACCCCGATATAGTTATACTTGACGAGCCGTTTTCGGGACTTGACCCCGTCAACGCGATGCTGCTCAAGGATTTGATTAAGGAAACAATCGCCAAGGGTAAAATCGTATTTTTCTCGTCGCATCAGATGAACTATATCGAGGAATTCTGCGACGATATAGCTATTATGAGCGGCGGCAAAATCGTTCTTTCGGGCAATATTGATGACATCAAGCGCGAGTATGCCAGAGCGGAAATCGACATCGCCGCCGACAATGCCGCGTCGATACTTGACTACTTAAAGACCGTTCATGCCGACCGTATTGTACGCGGTGAAATTGAAGGCGACACAATTCATCTCAAACTTGAAAAGGAGAGCGACAAGGCGTTTATCTTCTCGTCTTTAAGCCAGTTTGCAGGCGAAATTAAGTCGTTCGGCGACCGCGAACCGTCGCTCAACGAAATCTTTGTGAAATTTACGGAGGACAGAATATGAAACAGTTTAAGACAATTTTTTCCTTCGAATACCTCGGTTATTTCAGAAACAAGGTTATCATAGGTCTGACACTCTTTATAGTAATCGGTATGGGCATATTGCTCTTTTCCCCGCGTGTTACCCATGAAGAAAAGGGCGTAGATATAGACAATATGATTACCTATTCCCAGAAAATCGCGCTTAAAAGCGAGTGTGAGGTTGACGCCGAAGCGGTTGCCAACAAGCTCGTTGACGAGCTGGGCGAAATTATAGTCGAAATTACAGACAAGGACGAGGAAACGCTAAAAGCCGATATTGAAAACGGCGAATATGACTCAGCAGTTATAATAACCGCTCCGCTGAAATATATCTACCTCGTTGAAAACATCGGACTTACCGACATTACAACGGGTTCGGTTAACAACGCCGTAACCGACGTTTACCGCGAAACCGCGTTTAAGGCGGCGGGTCTTGACGACAGTCAGGTCGAAGAAATCCTCGGCAGCGCCGCCGAGGAGGAGCTTCATTATTTCGGCAACGACAACACCCAGAGCTTTTTCTACACCTATATACTTATGTTTTTAATGTATATGGCGGTTATCATTTACGGTCAGTTCGTTTCACAGAGCGTTGCGCTTGAAAAGAGTTCAAGGGCTATGGAGCTTCTCATAACCTCGGCAAAGCCCGTCAATCTTATGTTCGGCAAGATACTCGGTGCGGGCGCAATGGGACTTACGCAGATACTGATTATACTCGGCAGTGCCGTGGGCTTCTATGCGCTTAACAAGCAATACTGGCAGGACAATATGCTGATCAATTCAATCTTCGGTATGCCGGCCAAGCTTATGGTCTATACGGTTGTATTCTTCGTGCTCGGTTTCCTGCTGTACGCGTTTATGTACGGCGCGCTCGCTTCTATGGCGACTAAGCTCGAGGATGTCAACACCCTCACCCTGCCCGTAACATTTATAATGATTATTACGTTTATGGTTACAATGTTCTCAATGACGGGCAACACCGACAACGTGCTTCTCAAGGTCGCGTCGTTTATTCCGTTCTCGGCGCCTATGGCTATGTTCACGCGTATTGCGATGGGCAGCGTAACAAGTATTGAAATCGCAATTTCAATAGCCGTGCTTGTTGTAACTACCGTTGTTATCGGATACATAGCGGCGGGCATCTACAAGGTCGGCGTGCTCATGTACGGCAAGCCGCCGAAGCTAAACGAAATATTCAGGGTTATTGAAAACAACAAGGTAAAATAAAACAGTATAAAACGAAAGCCTCCCGTCAAACGGGAGGCTTCGCTTTTTGTTGTTAATTAGGGGAAGAAAAGGGATAAATGAAAAAGTATCTCGTAAAGTATTATTCTGTTTTCCTTTACTCGATGGCTTAAGTATAATCAATAATTATTTCAAAACAATAGAATTTCGTTGAACAATCTGTAAATAACTGTTAATAAACTATTAACTCAGACCGACTCGGAATAGCTGCCAAGATACACAAAGCTCTGGGTGGAATACGGCAGCTCGTCTATCATCTGAAGGAATTTTTCCGAATAGACCGAGCCCTCGACGTCGAAATAGAACATAAACTCGAAGTCGCTGCCCTCAAGCGGTCTGCTCTCAAGCTTAAGAAGATTTATATTGAGCGCGGCAAACATACTTAAAAGCGTGTTAAGCGAGCCCGCTTTGTGCGGCAGAGTGAGCATCAGGCTCGTTCTGTCGGCACCGGGATAAATCTCAAGCTGTTTTGAAATGAGAATAAACCTCGTATAATTGTCCTCACGGTTCTGAACCGAGTTTTCAAGCACGTCAAGACCGTAAAGCTCAGCGCACTCAATGCTCGAGAGCGCGGCAACGCCCTCCTCGTTACTCTCGGCAACCGCCTTTGCAGCCATAGCCGTGTTCTCACACGGGATTGCCTCCACGCCCTCAAGCGAGGAGAGGAAATCCGTTGACTGCGCTAAAGCCATAGCGTGCGAATAGATTTTCTTAACGTCTTCAAGCTTCGTTCCTTTTTTGGCAAGAAGCGAGTGATTTATCTTAAGACGAATGCACTTGACAATATAAAAATTGTATTTCTTCATAAGGTCGTAAACCTTGTTCACCGAACCCGCCGTACTGTTTTCAACGGGCAGTACGCCGTAACGGCAGAAGCCGTTTGAAACTGCAGAAAACACGCTGTCAACGGAGTTGAAATACATAATATTCGGCAGCTCAAGCAGTTTTTCGCATGCGAGCGACGAATATGCGCCCTCAACGCCCTGACAGGCAACCGTTGCCTTTTCGGGAAGCTGCGCGTTCATACCCGCTTCTGTCGCCGCCCTGATTTTTTCAGCCAGATCGGATTTGCCGTCAATGCGATGATGCTGATAGGTTTTCGACAGTTCAAGTATCTGCTGATAAAGACGTACGCCGTAGTTTTCGTATTCCTCGCCGCAGAGCTCTGCGATTTTGAGCAACAGCTCACGTTCCCTGCCCTTGTCAAGCACGGGCAGATAATTCGCACTTTTGTAATCCGCTATATCGGCAGATGTTTTCATACGCTCGATGAAAAGCTCAACGAGTTGTCTGTCGATTCCGTCTATTTTATTTCTGTATTCCTGTAAATCCATATTATTACCTCACAATAATAAATCCAATACCGTGATAGCCGCAACCGCCTCAACAACGGGCACTGCGCGCGGAACTATACACGGGTCGTGTCTGCCGTGGATTGTTATTTCTTCTTCCTTCATCGTCTTTAAGTTCACGCTTGTCTGAGGTATGCCTATCGACGCGGTGGGCTTGACAGCCGCTCTGAATATTATCGGCATACCCGAGGTGATGCCGCCCAGAGCTCCGCCGTGATTGTCGGTTACGGTAACGACCTTGCCGTCCTTAACGGTGAAGGGATCGTTATTCTGACTGCCGTATTTTTCGGTTCCCGCAAAGCCAGAGCCGAACTCAACGCCCTTTACGGCAGGAATACCGAAAATGTTTTTTGCTATAAGATTTTCAATACCGTCAAACATAGGCTCGCCGAGTCCTGCCGGCATACCCAGCACGGCACATTCTATAATACCGCCGACGGAATCGTTGTTTTCCATAGCGATTTCAATGACCTGCTTCATTCGGTCGCCCTTGAAGCGTGAAACGGTCGGGAAAAACGGATCGTACTGAATCTCGTCGTCGTATAAGTTTTCAAGGTCAAACGGCTCGTCAAAGGTGTCCTTGATTGAATAGATATGACTCTTTATTGTAACGCCTTTACTCTTTAATATCTGTATGCAGACAGCCCCTGCGAAGCAAAGCGGAGCGGTAAGCCGACCCGAGAACTGACCGCCGCCCGCGATATCGTTGTTGCCGCCGTATTTGACATAGGCGGTGTAATCGCTGTGAGAGGGTCTTGGCACGAGTTTAAGCTCGTCGTAATCCTCGCTTCTCGCGTTCTTATTATCAATCTTAATCGCAACGGGAGCGCCGCAGGTTTTGCCGTCGACAAGTCCCGAAATGATTTCGGGCTTATCGCTCTCCTTACGCAGTGTGGAAAACACATTCTGCCCCGGCGCTCGGCGCGCCATAAATGCGCTGACCCAATCGTTATCAATCTCAATTCCCGCGGGCAGTCCGTCGATTACCGCGCCAATGGACGGTGAATGCGACTGACCGTAAACGCTTACGGTGAGCTTGTTTCCCTTAATCGTCGATGACATCTGCTTTTCCTCCTAACGCTCTGTAATCCTCAAAAAAAGAGGGGTATGATTTGGCGACCGCTTCGGCATTTCTTATGACAATGTCGCCCGTGGCAACACCCGCCGCAACAGCCATGGACATTATAATACGGTGGTCGTTGAACGAGAATACCTCGCCGCCGTACAGCGGCTCGCCCGACCAGATTATAAGTCCGTCGTCGGTTTCGGCGTTGACGCAGCCGATATTGTTAAGGCACTCGCTTATGGCGCCGAGCCGGTTGCTCTCTTTAAGTCTCAGACGCTCGGCTTTTGTAACTACCGTCAGTCCGGATTTTGCCGAAGCTCCCGCGACTGAAAGCACGGGCACGAGGTCGGGTATATTCTCAGCCGAAAACGATATTCCGTGAAGCTCGCCTCCCGTTACACGGACGCTGTCGCCGCTTTTTTCGACGCATGCGCCCATTTCGGAAAGTCTGTCAATTACAGCTTTGTCACCCTGAAGGGAGTCAAAGTTCAGTCCCGTGACGGTGACGTCGCCGCCCAGAGCGCCCGCGGTAAGGAAGAACGCCGCGTTCGACCAGTCTCCCTCTGCCTCAACCTCTTTGGGCGTAACGTATTTCTGATTTCCCTTTATTGAGAAAACATTGTCGTTCTCTTCGACATTGATACCGAATTCTTTAAGCGTGCCGAGCGTCATATCGATATACGGTCTTGACTCAACGGGCGGTATCAGTCTCAAACTGCTGTCGCCGCCGAGAAGCGGCAGGGCAAAAAGCAGTCCCGTTATAAACTGTGAGGATACGTTGCCGTGAAGCTGGTATTTTCCGCTCTCAAGCTTACCCTTTATTTCAACGGGAAACTGCCACGGCGGAGTGAATTCAATTTCGTGCGACTCCAGCTCACGCCTCAGCGGCAGTATCGGTCTTGACTGAAGCTGTTTTGAACAGACGAACTTCGTCTCGGTGCCGAGCGCCGCCGCAACGGGCATAAGAAATCTCAGCGTTGAGCCGCTGTCACGGCAGTTAAGCTCCGCCTTTTCGGCAGGCTTTTCGATAGGTCTTACGGTAATTTTTCCGTCGGATATTTCAATTTTTGCACCCAGCGCGTTAAGGCAGTCTGCCGTCGCCTCAATATCGTCGCAGATTCCGTTGCAGCGTATGACGGTTTCGCCGTCGCTCAACGCGGCAGCAATAAGCAGTCTGTGCACGTCGGATTTAGACGACACGGCGGCTACGGTTCCCTTAAGTTTTGCGGGTGAAAGCTTGATTTTCATTACTCGGTTCCCTTTTCGATTATATTAAGAAGCTCGTTAAAGTCGGTCTTGTAAAGCCTGCATTTGCCTATAGCTTCGGGCAGTACAAGCGTAATACCGTCCGCACCGCTCTTTTTGTCATGGCGGCAGACCTCAAGCAGTTCGGCTGCCGAAAAGTCGGTTGAAACGGGCAGGCTGTATTTATTGTAAATGTCAATTATTTCGCTGCTCAGATCATATTTGCAAAGTCCGCATTTATAAGCGCCCCTTGCAATAATTACGGTACCTATCGCCACCGCCGAGCCGTGAGAAACGCCGTAATCCGACAGCTTCTCAATCGCGTGGCCTACGGTATGCCCTAAGTTAAGAAGGCCGCGGACTCCCCTGTCCTTTTCGTCCTCGTCAACTATATCGCGCTTGAAGCAGACGCATTTTTCAACTATGTATTCAAGATTGAGACGGGCTTCGTTTTCATTTAAGAAGCTGAAAAATTCCCTGTCAAAAAGTATGCCGTACTTAACCGTTTCCGCCATACCGTCAGCGAAAATGTTTCCGCTCAAAGTTGACAGTGTATCGGTGTCCGCGATAACAAGCTTCGGCTGATAAAATGCGCCGACGAGGTTTTTTCCGCTCTGAAGATCAACTGCGGTTTTACCGCCTACGGACGAATCCACCATAGCCAGAAGCGTTGTCGGCACCTGAACGTACGCTATGCCGCGAAGATACGTTGCCGCCGCAAAGCCGGTAATATCGCCGACCACTCCGCCGCCCAGCGCAACCATACAGTCGTCGCGCGTCAGTTTCTTCGAAGCCGCGAATTCAAGTATATCAGTGTAGGTCTTTATGTTTTTCGAGCCCTCGCCGTTTTGAAAAACGAACTTAAAGCACTCAAAACCCGCCTTAACAAGTGAAGCCTCAAGCGCTTCGCCGTAAAGCGAATTAACAATATCGTCGGTGACGATAAGGGCGGTCTTTGAACTGACCGTCTGCCTTATCAGAGTGCCCGACTGTTCAATTAAGCCTTGACCGATAAGCACCTCGTAGGGCGCGTCGGTTTTTACTTCAATTCTTTTCATATCAATCCCTATAGTCTCCGTCTATGCGTTCCTTGCATTCTCTGCCCTCTTTGAGCAGTTGTCTGAGAGCGTCGGAATCCCTTGCCTTTATAGCGTCGGAATACTGTTTAAGATTTTCAATAATATAATCAATTTCCTCGGTGAGATTGTCTGCATTTTCGAGGAAAAGCTCGGTCCACATCTCCTCGTTAAGCTTGGCAACTCTCGTTAAATCCTTATAGCTACCTGCCGAAAAACCAGCGTGAACCTTAGCGTTCGGGCTCTTGACGTAGGCGTTTGAAACGACGTGCGCAAGCTGAGACGTGAATGCGATAATTCTGTCGTGCTCCTCGGGAGTTGAGAACTGAATGTTAGTAAATCCGATGTCACAGAACAGCTTTTTGAGCGTTTCAAGGTCGTTGATGTCCGCTTCGCCGTCGGGAATAAGTATCATTGACGCGTTCTCAAACAGGTTGACAAGCGAGTAATCAAAGCCCGACAGATGGCGGCCCGCCATGGGATGCGCGCCGATGAACTTAAAGCCGTTTTCCTTTGCAAGCTTCCACATATCCTCGCAGACATAGCCCTTTACGCCGCAGGTGTCAAGCACGAGAGCGCCCTTTTTGAACTTATCCGCGTTTTCGGTGATATACTGCTTGGTCGCCTCGGGATAAATGGCGGTGATGACTATATCGCAGTCGCCTATTCTGTCCCGTGTCAGATCGTCATCAACCGCGCCGAGCAGCTTTGAACGGAGCAGAACGCCCGCGTTTTTATCATATCCGAGCACGGTGCTGTCGGTATTGTATTTGATTGCCTTGGCAAATGAACCGCCGATAAGACCGAGACCTATAATTCCGATAATCATTGTTTTTCTCCGTTATGCTATAACTTTTCTGATTTCTTCCACGCCCTTGACAACCTCGGCGAATTCCTCGGGGCGAAGCGCCTGAGGTCCGTCGCAAAGCGCCTTTGACGGGTCGTTATGTACTTCTATCATAAGTCCGTCCGCACCGCAGGCCGCCGCTGCAAAGCTCATCGGCTTGACCAGACGGGCGATACCCGCCGCGTGGCTCGGGTCGATAACTACGGGCAGATGCGTTTTTTCCTTAAGCATCGGCACAGCCGCTAAATCAAGCGTGTTTCTGGTCGCCGTTTCAAAGGTGCGTATGCCCCTCTCGCAGAGTATTACGTTCGGGTTGCCCTCGCTCATAATGTACTCGGCGCTCATAAGGAGCTCCTGATAGGTCGCCGAAAGTCCGCGCTTGAGGAAAATCGGTTTGTCGAGTTTGCCGAGTTCCTTGAGCAGTTCAAAGTTCTGCATATTTCTCGCGCCGACCTGAATTATATCGACATCCTCAAACAAATCTATATGCGAGGCGTCCATAATCTCGGTAACTATCGGCATTCCCGTCTCTTTTTTAGCTTCAAGCAGAAGGCCCAGGCCCTCGTTTCTCATGCCCTGAAAGGCGTACGGCGAGGTTCTCGGTTTGAAAGCGCCGCCGCGCAGTATAGTCGCACCTGCCGCCTTGACCGCCTTTGCAACGGTTATAATCTGCTCCTCGGACTCTATCGAGCAGGGGCCGGCAAAGAACTGAAAGTTTCCGCCGCCTATCTTTATTCCGTCTCCGACTGTTATAACCGTGTCGTCGGGGTGGAATTTGCGGTTTGCCTGTTTATAGGGCTCTGAAATTCTCCTTATGCCCTCGACTATTTCAAGACCTTCTATAAGGTCGGTGTCAATTTTACTCGTGTCGCCGACAAGTCCCCAGATAGTCTGGAATTCACCGGTTGAAGCGTGAATCTCAACATTCTGCTGTTCAAGCCAGTTGCGCAGCACCTTTGTTTTCTGCTCGGGCGCCTGATTCTTCAAGATAATTATCATAATCTCAACTCCTAAAAAAAGCCCCGCAGTGTTTTCACTGCGAGGCGTAACTTACAAAACCTTAAGCAAAACCTTTTTCAGCGAAACTCACTAAACCCTATCACTAAAGCTGATAAAGTAAAAGTAGAAGTATTCAGCTGTAAAAAACAAGCGAGTCATAGGTTTACCTGCTTAAAAATTGTTGTAAATATATTAGCATCGCAATATTAATTTGTCAATAAACAGAAAAGTGAATATCGGTTTATTTTCTGTCCCTGAAATACATTCTCATTGATTTGAGATGATATTTCAGCAGCTTCAGACTCTTTGAGCTGCCGCCGTCCCAGTTGTGCGTTACGCTGAATTCGGGATTGTATATGATTTTGCCGTACTGTCTTATTCTGTCGGACAGATCCGAGTCCTCCATATACATAAAGTACTTCTCGTCAAAGCCGCCGATTTTATTGAAAAGCTCGGTACGCATCAGCATAAAACAGCCCGAACAGAATTCAATTTCGGCAGGCTCTGTAATATTTTCATTTGCGCGCGTGTACTCGTCGCGTATGCCCCTGAACGCCTTGATATAGCGTGAAAGCCTGCCGAGTATCATATAGCGTTTAGTCGGTTTTCTTTTGGGAAGATGCTGGACGGTGCCGTCGGGATTGAGTATCTGCGGAGTGACAAGCGCCGTGTCGGGATTGGCATCAAGATAAGCGCAAAGTCCCGCAAGTACGTCGCCCTCAAAGGTGATGTCGGGATTGACTATCGCGTGATAAACGCTGTCGGTACCGAGCATTTTGTTGTGTCCCGCGCCGAAACCGCGGTTTTCGCCCGCGTTTATGATATTGACCTCCGGATATGCGGACTTAACGACCTCGACGGTTTTGTCCGTCGAAGCGTTGTCAATAAGCGTGAGCGTATATTCAATTTGTTTTGTGTTTTCGGTAACGCTTTTTATAACGTTGAGAATCTCATTCTCGCTGTTATAGCTTACCACTGCAACGGAAAGCCGAGCCATACGCCCACCTCACAATCCGAGTCTGTAAAATACGTTTATGTTAAGTTGCCGTTTAAGCAGATACAGCCTGCCCTGTAAAACTGTTTTTCCGTCACCTGACTGCTGACAGAAATAGCTGTAATCCTTTTTGAAAATACGGAAGCGGCGTTTTGCCGCATTTATGTTTTTGTGGTCGTTTGCCGAAAAGCTCTGGCAAAGCTCAAGACCTTCGGCAACCGAAATCTTCACATTTTTTGCCTTCATATCTCGCAAAAATGCGTGGTCGATAAAGTCAAGAAAATAGTTCTCGTCATATCGGTAATCTTCAAAGAGTTTAAGGTTAACCGCCATGCCGCTGTTTATGCCCGAAATATTGGTTTCGTTTAACTGCGAAAGGCTGTTGATGCGCTTTGTCAACGCGCCGTCAATGATGCAAGGCGACATAATGCCGACCTTGTCGCGGATGACGGGCAGAATTATATCTGCGCCGCTCTTTTCAATCTCGCAGTCAAGCTTTTCAAAGTAATCGGAAGGTACCTCGGTATCGTCGTCGAAAAGGCAGACGTAACCGTTTCTGCCCTTCAGCGAATCAAGTGCGCGGTTATACGCCTTAGCAAGTCCGAGATTGCCGCCCATTGAGATATAGCCGACGCCCCTGTCAGCTATGTTGCGGTTGGAGTTTTCCTGAGTCGAGTTGTCGCAGACCGTAACGGACACACCGAGCTTTTCAAGGCTCCTGAAGGTAAGGGATTCTTCAATTTTGCGGTTGCAAATAACCATTACGGCAAAGAAAGTGTTGTTCATATTCTCTTACCCTTTGAAATAAGCCTTTATTATGCCCAGTCTCCACTTAATCATCTGCATAACGCCCTCGTGCTGCATTTTCGACGAATTGTCGCCGTGTCTGCGCCAGAGTATCAGCGGCTCGTTTATGAGCTTAACCCTGCCATGCTTTTCACACATAAGACCTATCCACTGGTCGTGCATGGGCAGGTTTTCGGGAAACGGCAAAATGTAATCAAGAGCCTCTCTTCTGAGCGCCATACAGCAACCCATATAGGAGTTTTTGATTATGTTTTTGAGTATTCCCGTTTTTGTGCCCCTGACCTCAAAGAATGATTCGTTAAGCGTGTTAAGCTCACCGTCGGTCACTCTTGCGTCGTGCATAACGAGAAGCAAATCTCCGTCGGCTTTGAACTCATCTTTAACTCTTTGCACCTTGTTTTCAAGCCATATATCGTCCTGATCGCAAAGAAAAATCAAATCGTTTCTGCAATTCTTAATTGCGTTTTCAAAGTTCTTTATAAGTCCCTTTCCCTCGCCGTCAACTATACGGATACGGCTGTCGCCGAGAGCTTCGATAAGCTGACGGGTGCCGTCGGTTGACGGGTCGAGGGACACAACAATTTCGTCGTCCCCGGACAACTGCGGCAATACCGAGCGCAACTGCCCGGCTATATACTTTTCACCGTTATAAGCCGCGAGGGCAACCGAAACCGTCATAATCAGAATGTATTCTTCTCCTTGAATTCCTTAAAGGACTGATGAACCTTATCCTTTTCGGAAAGCAGTATTTCCATATCGTCGGGAATTGGCCACTCGATACCGATGTCGGGGTCGTTCCACATAAGTCCCGCCTCGTGAGTGGGATCGTAATAGCGTGTGCACTTGTAAACGAATTCAGCCTCGCCTGAAAGCACTACAAAGCCGTGAGCAAAGCCCTCGGGAATATAGAACTGCTTCTTGTTCTCAGCCGAAAGAACAACGCCGTACCACTTGCCGAAGGTCTCGCTGTTACGTCTTAAATCAACAGCAACGTCAAAGACCTCACCCGAGACAACTCTGACGAGCTTGCCCTGTGAGTTCTCGGTCTGGAAGTGAAGTCCGCGAAGCACACCGCGCTTTGACTTGGACTGATTGTCCTGAACGAAAACGGCGTCAACGCCGCCTGCGCAGAATTCCTCATACTGATAGGTTTCCATAAAGTAGCCTCTGTTATCGCCGAAAACCGTAGGCTCGATAACATATACGTCCTTGATAGGAGTTTTGATAAAATTAAATTTGCCCATAATTAAACCTCTTTACAGTCAACAACTCAAACCGCCCGAAGACGGTTTGAGTATGAATTTGAGTTTATTATTTATTTTCGTACATCTTCTTGTAGTAATCCTGATATGCACCGCTGGTTACATTCTTAACCCAGTCCATATTGTCAAGATACCACTTGAGCGTCTTCTTGATACCAACCTCGAAGGTGGTCTCGGGATACCAGCCCAGAGCTTCCTTAATCTTGGTCGGGTCGATGCCGTAACGTCTGTCGTGGCCCTTACGGTCGGTGACGTACTTGATCATGTGCTCGCCAACCTCGGGGTCAACGTTTTCTTTGATGTACTGAATAATCGTCTTTACGATGAAGATGTTCGGTCTCTCGTTGTGGCCGCCTACGTTATAGACCTCGCCGTCAACGCCGTTGCGTACTACCATATCGATAGCCTTGCAGTGGTCCTCAACATAGAGCCAGTCACGAACCTGCATGCCGTCACCGTAAACGGGAAGCTCCTTATGAGCAAGGGTATTGTTCATAATAAGAGGGATAAGCTTCTCGGGGAACTGATACGGACCGTAGTTGTTCGAGCAGCGTGTGATGTTGATCGGGAACTTGTAGGTGTCGTGGAAAGCCTTTACGAAGAAGTCAGCAGAAGCCTTACTCGACGAATAGGGGCTGTGAGGATCGAGCGGAGTGGTCTCCATAAAGAAGCCCTCTGCGCCGAGTGAGCCGTAAACCTCGTCGGTTGAAACCTGAAGATACTTGACGCCCGCCTTGTACTCGTCGTCGCCCGTCTGCCAGGCTTCCTTGGCGCACTGAAGCATATTTACAGTACCGAGAACGTTGGTCTGAACGAAAATCTCGGGGTTGGTGATGCTTCTGTCAACGTGGCTTTCAGCCGCGAAGTTGACAACGTAGTCAACGTCGTTTTCCTTAAAGATCTTCGAGATGGCTTCCTTGTCGCAAATGTCAGCCTGAACGAAGCTGTAGCGGGGGTTGTTCTCAACGCTCTTGAGGTTCTCAAGGTTGCCCGCATAGGTAAGCTTATCAACGTTGATGATTTTAACGTCATCGTACTTGTTAAGCATATAGATTACGAAATTTGAGCCGATAAAACCGGCGCCGCCTGTTACAAGATAAGTTTTCATTGGTCCTTCTCCATTTCGTCTAATTTTATGATATATTCCTTCAGCGCTGTCTGCCAGTCTCTCATTTCGTTGCCGACAGTGCATTTCAGCATAAGATTGTTAAGCGAGGAGTAAAGCGGTCTGGGCGCCGCTGCGGGATACTTTGCCGAGTATTCCTCGGTGGTGCATTTTGCAACCGTACCCTTGCAGCCTGACAGCTCCATAATCAGAGCCGCAAAGTCTGCCCAGCTGCACTCGCCCTCACCCGTACAGTGATAGACACCGTATTCTTCCGTTAACGCAAGCTTGAGAATGTGATAGGCAAGGTCGTTTGCGTTGGTGGGATTTCCCCTCTGGTCGTCAACAACGGTTGTGACGTCGTTCATATTACCGAGTCTTCTCATGGTCTTTACAAAGTTCTTGCCGATAAGCCCGTAAAGCCACGCAGTACGCAGGATAAAATATCTCGTCGAGAATTCCTCAACGTATTTTTCGCCCAGAAGCTTCGACTTGCCGTAAACGGTGTTGGGCTCGGTTTCGTCCCATTCGCAACGCGGCGTGTTACCGTCGCCCTTGAAAACATAGTCGGTCGAAACGTGAACGAGCTTTGCTCCGTTTCTCTCGGCAGCCATCGCGAGATTGCGAGGGCCTATCGCGTTGACCTTCATAGTCGCGTCGAAATTCGTTTCGCAGCCGTCAACGTTGGTCATAGCCGCGCAGTTTATGATAACGTCGGGCTTCTTCTCACCGACAAACGCCATAACCGCTTCGGTGTCGGTGATGTCGAGGTCCTCGACGTCAACCGCAATAATCTCACAGCCTGCATATTTGTCGGAAATCCTGCCGATTCCCGCTTCGCCGGTTCTTAGCATGGTCTGAAGCTCGTTGCCGAGCTGACCGTGAGAGCCTGTAATCAGTATTTTCATATTATACCTCTCGTCAATCTACAGCCTTACCCGCTACCTTGTAGAGATACTGACCGTATTCGGTAGTGTGGAGCTTATCAGCCTGAGCAAGAAGCTGGTCGCGGTTGATAAAGCCGTTTGCGTATGCAATTTCCTCAAGGCAGGCAACGTAGAGTCCCTGTCTGGTCTGAACCGCCTCAATGAAATTGGCGGCGTCGAGCATCGCTCTGTGAGTACCCGTGTCGAGCCACGCCATACCGCGTCCGAAAAGCTCAACCTTAAGTGTGCCTCTGCGAAGGTACTCGTTGTTGATGGACGTGATTTCTATTTCGCCTCTTGCGGAGGGCTTTACGTTCTTGGCTATTTCAATAACGTCGTTATCGTAGAAGTAAAGACCGGGAACAGCGTAGTTTGACTTCGGATGCTCGGGCTTCTCCTCAATTGAGAGAACGTTCCAGTCCTTGTCGTATTCAACAACGCCGAACGCGGTGGGATTGCTTACGTGATAGCCGAAAATCGTCGCGCCCTTTTCCCTTGCGCTTGCCTTGGCAAGACGCTCGGAAAAACCGTAGCCGTAGAAAATGTTGTCGCCGAGAACAAGACAAACACTGTCATCGCCGATAAACTCCTCGCCGATAATGAACGCGTCGGCAAGTCCTCTGGGCTTGTCCTGTACGGCGTACTGAATATTCATACCTAACTGTGAGCCGTCACCGAAAAGCTCCTTGTAATCGGAGATGTCTCTCGGTGTCGAGATAATCAGAACGTCTCTGATTTTGGCAAGCATAAGCGTTGACATCGGATAATAAATCATCGGCTTATCATAGACAGTAAGAATCTGCTTTGATACCGCCAATGTTGACGGATAAAGGCGTGTGCCTGCTCCGCCTGCGAGTATAATACCCTTCATAGTGTTTCCCTCCAAACACGTTTAATTTTTATGTGAATTTTATTAATTCCCTTCGTCAGCAGGTTGTGTCTGCTCGGGCTGTGTCTGAGCCGCCGTGGTCTCAGCCTGAGTCTGAGCCTCGGGTACGCGCTCGGTAACCTGAGCCTGCGTAGTGGTCTCGGCCTGAGTCTCAGCCTCGGTAACCGCCGCGGTTGTCGTTTCGGGTGCCGTCGTGTTCTCCGAATTGCCGGACGAACCGTCACCCTTTATTACTATCGTACCGTCGCCGTTACGGCTGTTGTCGGAAGTGTTACCGTTATTCTTGTTTGCAGCTGTGGTTGTCGTCTTTGTTTTGGATGAGCCGGAAGACGAGGCCGAATAATCCGCCGACGGAAGCTCACCGTAGATAAACATATGAATTCTGTTTGTGGCTTCCTCAAGGTCGTATCTCCATACCCACGCGCCGTCGTAAATGCCGCCCACGGCATTCTCGGGCTCGCCGGGCACGGTAATCGCCTCTAAGTTGATTTCCTCGTTAATCATCGGAACGAAGCTCATGACCTCCGAGAAGGTAAGCGAGGTTTCGCACAGCGACATAATAGCCTTGACTACCTCCGGGTACTTAGCCGGGCTGACCTTTCTCGCCTGAGCGAGAAGCGCATTGATAACCATCTTCTGACGGTTTGCGCGCGCCTCGTCGGAATCCTGCTTACGCAGACGGCAGAATATAGTCGCCTGATCGCCGTCAAGGTGAACGGGTCCGTAGCTGTTCACGAGCGCCGCACCCTTCTGTGTGCCGCCGAGAGCCTCGGAGTTAATCTGCTCCATCTCGGACTTGGTAATCTCAATATCAATACCGCCGAGTATATCGATAGCCTCGGCCATTTTGTAGAAGTTGATTGTCGCGTAATCCGTAATATTCATTTTGAAATTACGGTTAATGGTGTTGATTGCCAGCTCTGCGCCGCCGAAAGCGTAGGCGTGGGTTATCTTCTGATTCTTATGGCCTTCGATTTCGACGTAGCTGTCACGCAGTATCGAAGTCAGCTTGACAGTCTTGTTCTTGCGGTCAACGCTGACTATCATAATCGTATCGCTTCTGCCGTCAAAGGCGTCCTTGTCCCTCGTGTCAACGCCGAAGACGGCAACGTTGAAAATACCGGAATCGTGCGTTTCGCTGAGCGCAAGGTTGTCCTCATTGACGTTCTTGCGGAAGCCGCTGTTGTAAACCGCCCAGGTAGTGATAATCGCAGCAAGTAACAGAAGCACAAGCACGGCAACGATAATAATTACCGCCTTCTTCCACTTTTTCATATTCTTCCATTTGCCTCTGATTCCGCCCTTGGGAGGATTGGTATTCTTATACACCTTGCCCTTCTTACCGCTTAAAGCGTCGGTGATTTCTATATCTTCAAAGTCTCTCTTTTTGCCTTCCATCTCTGTTCCTCACAAAAAAACATTTTCAAATGCACATTGCAGTCCATTATAAGTAATCTAATTATACTACAAAGAGTATCTTATGTCAATTAAAACAACACATTCCTAAATGGCGTTGAGCGGTATGCTTTTTATTGCAAAAGCAGATTTGATGTGTTAATATTAATCAAACTTATTTTACGGGGTGAAAATATGGCAAAGAAAAAGGGCGCAAAAAAAGCAATCGCAATCACCGCAGCCGTGCTGGCGGTTGTTATAGCTGCTGGCGCAGTGTGCGTTTACAACTTCGTTCCGAACGTTAAAAAGTACAAAATCAGCGTAAACAAAAAGGACGTTATCAAAACCGTTTACGGCTGGGGAACATCTGCGTGCTGGTGGAGTCAGAACGTTGCAGACGAAAAGACGAGGGACGAGCTGTCTGGTCTTCTGTTCTCAAAGGACGGACTTGCGCTCAACATTTACCGCTACAATATAGGCGGCGGTTTTGACGAAAACGAGCGCACCTCAAACCCGTGGAGAAGGGCGGAAAGTTTCTATGTCCGTAACCCCGAAACGGGCGAATGGGAATACGATTTCACCCGCGATGCAAACGCCTACGCATTTCTCAGAAAAAGCCTTGAATACGGCTGTATTGACACGGTCGTGCTCTTTGCCAATTCACCGCATTACAGCTTCACCGAATCAGGGCTTGCCTCGGGCAGCTTCGAGGAAAACACCTGCAATCTCAGAAAGGATTGCTATGACGATTTCGTCGATTATTTCCTTACTATTACCGAGCATTTTATAGCCGACGGCATACCCGTAAAATTCATCTCGCCCGTCAACGAACCGCAATGGTCGTGGGGCGGCGACTGGGTAGGTCAGGAGGGCTGTCACTACGAGCCCGACGAGGTAATCGAGCTTATGAAGCTCTTCGCAAAGGGTATAGAGGAAAGAGGTCTTGACGTCAAACTTATGGCGCCCGAAAGCGGCGAGGTTTCAGCGCTGACGGACGAGTATTTCGAGCGTCTTACCGCTGACGAAACGATTAAAAAGAATCTCGGCTCGCTGGCATATCACAGCTACTGGACCGACGTTTACGTAAAGCTCAAGCAGGCTCTCGGCGAGGACGTTGACACGAAATATCCGGACCTTCGCGTCGATATGACGGAATGGTGTGAAATCCCCTGCTGGCACGACATAAACGACGTCGCTTCGGCCGTGCTTATGGCGCGCGTTATTGCCAACGACACCGAGCAATCGCATGTGGATTCGTGGTCGAACTGGGTTGCCGTCAATCAGGACGGAACCGCTGACGACGGCAGGAATTACTGCGACGGACTTATCTGCGCAAACGACGATTTTTCCGAGTATTCAGTCTGCTCACGTTACAATGCGATGGCGCATTTTTCAAAGTTCGTTCCGACCGGTTCAAAGCTGCTGAAGGTCAGCGAGAATATGTCAACCTTAGTCACCGAAACCGACCTGAGCGTTACCTGGGAAAACGACCCGAAGCGTCAGAAAACCTTCTACCGTGTGAGCTCGGCGGCGTTCCTTACGCCCGACGACAAGGTCGTAATCGTAATAGTCAACGAGGGCGACTGGAGAACTGTCAAACTCGACGTAAAGGGTAAGCACATGACCGTCGTCACGACCGACGACAAGCAGTCTCTCGCAACGACCTACGACGGCAAAAAGCTCCCGAGCATAGAGGTTCCCTGGAACACAATAACAACAGTAATTATCGACTAAAAAACAAGGAATTACCGCCGGATTACGGCGGTAATCAGAGGCAATATGGTTACTCAGAACAAGTCAGTCAATCTGATGACCGAGGGAAGCATATACAGCAAAATAATAAAGTTCGCAATTCCCATTTTCATCGGTCAGCTTTTCCAACAACTTTATAACACGGTTGACTCGCTGATAGTCGGCAACATGATAGGCCGTACGGCCCTTGCCGCAGTCAGCTCGACAGGCACGCTGGTATTTCTGGTTATCGGCTTTTTCTTCGGCTTTTCCATAGGCGCGGGAATAGTCATATCCAAGTACATCGGCGCTAAAGACGACGAAAAAACCACGATGTCCGTGCATACCGCGGTTGCTATGGGTATAATTCTGTCGGCGCTGATTACATTTTTAGGTGTCTGCTTCTCGCCGTTCATGCTGCGTCTTATCGACACTCCCGGCGACGTTTTCAGCGAGGCATCTGCATATCTTCGCGTTTATTTTGCGGGTTGTACGGGATTAATTATGTACAACACTCTTGTCGGTATCCTTCAGGCAAGCGGCGACTCAAAGCACCCGCTTATGTACCTGATAATAAGCTCGGTTACAAACGTTTTTCTCGACGTTTTCTTCATCGGCGTTTTCAAAATGGGCGTTGAGGGCGCGGCGCTTGCCACAATACTGTCCCAATTCCTGAGTATGTTCCTTTCGCTTCGCAGACTGATGAAATCCGATGAGGTAATCAAAATTGAGCTTAAAAAAGTCCGTCTTCACGCTCCGATAGTCCGCGAAATCATAAAATTCGGTCTTCCGACCGCGCTTCAGAACTGTATAATCGACGTCGCCAACATTCTCATACAGTCGTACGTCAATTCGTTCGGTTCGCTCGCCATGGCGGGCATCGGTGCTTACGTCAAGGTCGAGGGCTTCGCATTTCTGCCCGTCACCTCGTTCTCGCTGGCGATGTCAACCTATATTTCGCAGAATCTCGGCGCGGGCAAGAAGGACAGAATGCGTAAGGGCATAGCCTTCGGTCTGCTGTGTACGGTGATACTCATTGAGCTTATAGGCGTAGTTATTTTCATAGCCGCGCCGAGCCTCATAAGTGCGTTCAATTCAGAGCCCGAGGTTGTCTATTACGGCGTAATGCGCGCAAGGGTTACGGCGCTGTTCTTCTTCCTTATGGGCTTCTCGAACGTAACCGCGTCCATAATGCGCGGCGTCGGCAAACCGATTATTCCGACAGTCGTAATGCTCGTCTGCTGGTGCGCGGTCAGAGTACTTGTTTTCACCACAATAGGTCAGGTCTATCACGACATACGGCTGACCTGCTGGATTTACCCGATAACATGGGGATTGAGTACAATCGTTTACATAATCTGTCTTGTCCGTTTGCGTGTGAAAAAGACGATTTAACTATCCCCCTTGGGGGCTTGTATAACGAAAGCTTAAAATTATATAATTTCAGCATAAAACAAAAGGAGGATTCTACTATGGCATGTTTTGTTGTTCCCGCTGTTGAGGCAGTAGCCGTTACCGCCGCTTATCTCGCAGCCAAGAAGCACGAGCAGAAAATTTCGGCTCCCAAGCTTGCAAACGGCAACGATGCTCCCAAGGCCGAAGCCAACATCACCTGGTCCAAGAGACTCAGCTGGTTGATGGGCCTTCTCTGGGGCGGCGTTCTGCTGCTTGCATTTGAGCACTTCTGGCACGGTGAGGTTGTACCCTTCCCGCCCTTCCTGACGGCGATGGCCGATCCCGAGGATACCGCGGAAATGCTGCACGAAATGGCAACCGTCGGTGTATCGATGGCAATCAGCGTAACTGCCTTCTGGGGCATTATCTGCGCTGCAGCTCAGGCTAAGCTCGCAAGCGTTAAGAAGGCCCTTTCGCAGGAGGTATAATCAATGACATTACTTATTACGATTATCGCAGCAATCTGCGCGACCGTCGTATGGTATTCCTGTGATAAGCGCGACAGCTACAAGCTGGGTACACTTTCGCTCATCTACTGGGGCGCTTCACTTATGTGGCTTATGGATTTTGTGTTTGAGTATGCCGAGCTCAAAACTGAGTATTTCAATCAGAGCTTTGCCGACATTCTCAACGATTCGCTTCTCGGCGTAACGGTAGTCGCAATAGGACTTATTGCCTGGCTTGCGATACTGTTAATCAAGGATCCCAAGGGCGTATTCAAGGCAAAATTCAGAAAGCAGTAAAATACCTATCAACAACAAAAAGGACACCTTGCGGTGTCCTTTTTTAAGTGTCCTTTTTTATTAGTTTATTACCAGCTTTTGTGCCTGCTTCATCACCTTTACAAGCGGTAAAACAAGCATCGCACAGAAGAAATTGCTCAGTCCGTGTATCGCGTCGTAAGGCAGTCCCGCGGCTATCCACGCAAGCATACCGTGAAAATCGAGATGGAATGCAAGCGCCTGATACGGAGCGTAAAGCGTGCCGTACAGCAGTCCGTGAAGCGCACATACGCACATATATACAAACGGCGCAACGTTCTCGGGCATGTCCTTCGGCAGAAGCATTACCGCTCCCCAGAGCACCGCCCAGATATACAGGTACGGCCACCACCATATACCGAAACCGTTTAACAGTCCGGTCAGTAATATAAAGGTGTAAATGGGGTACAGCGCCTTTTTGCGGTAAACCACAGTTTCGGCAGTGATGAACACCGCAATCAGATGCACGTTCGGCAGAAATTCCAGCGCAATTTTTGACGCATACATCAATGCGCCGAGCATGCCAAAAAGCGCAATTTCCTTTATGTTAAGCTTCATTGAGCCTTTCAAAATCAGCCTTCTGTCGCTACAAAGCTGTAGGTTGCGCCGTCAACGATTTCCGTTGCATCAACGCCCTTTTCGGCATAAGCGCCGTCAACATAGAACGCCCAGTACATCTTGTCTGCGTCGTAGTCGAGAGTAGTGCCGTTAACAGTCTTTACATAAAGGCCATAGTCGCTCTCGTCGCCTGCGATAAGTCCGTTGTCAAGAAGAGCTGCGCCTACTGTTGCGGCGTCGCTGGAAATAAGGAAAGTGGTCTCTTTGCCGTCCTTATCCTTGGCAATAAAGGTAAATTTCTTTTCGCCCTGACCGAGTTCGGTCACACCTTCGGCAGCAGCCTCGGTTGTTGCGGGAGCAGCCGTGGTTGAGGGCTCTTCGGTTTTCTTGTTAGCACATCCCGTTGCAAATACTGCGATTGCCACAACAAGCGCAAGGCAGAGGAGTACTGACAGAATCTTAGTGAATTTTGTCATTGTCATAGTCTTTTCTCCTGTTAATAATTATTATCTCCGACCGGCGCTCGCAGTCATAACGGAGATTTGTCCGCGGCAGGGTATTTCGACTCGGCGCACTTTTTCACCTTCTCAAAGCATTCGCTTCAATGGCTTGTCCCCGAATTTGTGGCTTCGGGCAAGAAAAAGCATTTTTGCGCCTCACGGCGGCGGGCCCGTACAGGAGTTTCACCTGTTTCCCCTTACTCACGCAAAGTATATTATCACATTTTACCGCAATTATCAACAGAAACCGTCAATTTGACATAAACGCTTTAATATGATATATTTTAAGTTGTTATATTATGTAAATAAATACTTTATTGGTGATGCAGCTATATGAAAGAATTTTTGATGACAATCGGAGATAAGCTCAATATCGAGTTAATCCTCATTATTTCAATGAGCGTTTTTCTCGCCGTCGGGCTTATCGTATTTATTTTCGGCTATGCCAAAAAGTGACGTCAGACCTACGAGGGCTTCCGTAAATACCGTTATCTGCTGGGTAACCTGATAACGAGAGACCTCAAGGTAAAGTACCGCAGAAGCTTTCTGGGCTTTCTGTGGAGCATACTCAACCCCCTGCTGATGGCTCTGGTTATAAACGCGGTTTTCTCTAACATCTTCAAATTCAAGATTGACTATTTCATCGTTTATTACCTGACGGGTTCGCTTATATTCAACTTTATGAGCGAGGCAACGTCGGGCTCGCTGACCTCGGTTATCAACGCCGCTTCGCTGATTAAAAAGGTCTATATACCCAAGTATATTTTCCCGCTTGAAAAGTGCCTGTTCGCGTTCGTGAATATGCTCTTCTCGTGCTTCGCGCTTATCGTCGTTATACTGATAGTCAGAATGCCCGTGCATCTTACGGCGCTTCTGTTCTTCTTCCCGATGGTTTGCACGCTTATCTTCAGCTTGGGTATGAGCCTGATACTCTCGTCCGTCAACGTCTTTTTCAGAGACATCGGACACCTCTACTCTGTATGGACGGTTGCGTGGATGTATCTGACTCCCGTTATCTATCCGGTTGAGGTCCTCCCCGAAAGACTTCTGCCGGTTATGAAGCTTAATCCGATGTTCCACTACGTCACCTATTTCAGGGACGTAGTTATGTACGGTACAATTCCGAGCCTTAACTCGCATATCATCTGCCTGCTGTTTGCATTCACATTCTTAGGCATAGGCCTTGTGATGTTCAAGAAGCAGCAGGACAGATTCATTCTTTACATTTAAGGAGGCGTTACTGTGGAAAACATTATCGAATTAAAAGACGTCAGTATGCGCTTCAATATGTCCAAGGAACGCGTTGACAGCATAAAAGAATATCTTATCAGACTTGCCAAGCATCAGCTTCAGTTTGAGGAGTTTTATGCGCTTAAAAATATCAACCTCACCATAAAAAAAGGTGAAGTTGTCGGCATAGTCGGACTCAACGGTTCGGGCAAGAGCACGATGCTCAAGGTCATTTCGGGCATACTGCGCCCCTCTACGGGTACAGCCGAGGTCAAAGGCTCGATTTCCCCGCTTATCGAGCTTGGTGCAGGCTTCGACTTCGATCTGACAGCGAGAGAAAACGTTTTTCTTAACGGTTCGGTGCTCGGCTTCTCAAAGCAGATGATGACCGAGAAAATGGACGAGATTATCGACTTCGCCGAGCTTCGCGACTTTATGGACGTAGCTATCAAGAACTATTCTTCGGGTATGGTAGCGCGACTCGGCTTCTCGATAGCGACAATCACGCATCCCGACATACTCATTGTTGACGAGATACTGTCGGTCGGCGACTTCCTTTTCCAGCAGAAATGCGAAAAGAGAATTTCCGATATGATGAGCGGCGGCACGACGGTTATTATCGTTTCACACTCGCTTGAACAGATTGAGCGTCTGTGCAACCGCGTTGTTTGGCTGTCAAAGGGCAATATAATTATGGACGGACCTACCAACGAGGTCTGTGAAAAATACAAGCTTACGGCCGGCAATCCCGCCGAGTGAGGTAAAGTAAATGGAAAAGGAAATTACACAGAAAACAACGGAAGAGCTGCAGCAGCGTATCGACGAGTTAACCAAGGAAAACAAGATACTCGCCGAGAATAATTCAAAGCTCAACACAACTCTTTCGCGCCAGAGCAGCCGCATCTCCGCTTTAAGCGACGAGGTACATCAGCTTCGCACTTCGACAAGCTGGAAGATCACAAAGCCGATTCGCGCAATTTCAAGCCTCTGGTTGCTTTTTATAAAAGCGTACTATTTCTTTAAGCGCAACGGTCTTAAGGCTACGGTAAAAAGAATATTCTTCAGAAAGCAGCCCGTCAGCCACTACGTTGCAGACAACTGTGACGCGTTCAATCTCATAACCGATAAGCAGAGAAAAAAAGAGGAAAAGGAAGTATTTGACAGGGACATAACCTTCAGCATTATTGTTCCGCTTTACAATACGCCCGAAACGCTGCTTAAGGAAATGATTGATTCCGTAGTTAATCAGACCTATGCAAAATGGGAACTTTGCCTTGCCGACGGCAGCGACGACGAACACACATACGTGGGCAAATACGTTAACAAGCTTGCAAAAAGCGACAAGCGTATCAAATATGAGAAGCTTGAGAAAAACGGCGGTATTTCCGAAAATACAAACGCCTGGATTGATATGTGAACCGGCGATTATATAGCGCTGTTTGACCCCGGCGACCCGCTTCACCCCAGCGCACTCTTTGAATATATCAAGGGTGTCTG
>JAEEGI010004340.1_pt1 | contig 33247 bp, 25 predicted proteins | sample 8958751 | NCBI WGS metagenome assembly JAEEGI01 (sample SAMN16246545, study PRJNA631951) | gut metagenome | biome: gut microbiome; feature: rumen; material: KS-attached | host: Bos | place: Iran: Karaj | collected 2018-10
TGACCACCGTGATGGTGGAACTCCTGAAGAGCGGACAGCCCGTGAAGTGGGACGGTCTGGGTACGTTCACCCCGAACATCACGTCGAAGGGTGTCAACCAGGTCAAGAACGTGAGCGTCGACCAGATCGAGGGCATTCGCATCAACTTCATCCCCGAGAACGCCAAGGGCGAGGAGCTGACGTCGAAGAAGTTCAAGGATCTCTGCACCTTCGAGGTGCTCGGCTACCTGGTGTCGACGAACATCGGCACGCAGCAGAAGCCCAAGTACCAGCGTGTGCTCTATCCGATCGACTACCAGTCGCCCGGTTCTGACAACAACGGCGGTGGCACTCAAAGCGGTGGCACCAGCGGTGGAACCAACGGCGGAACCACCGGCGGCGACAACGGCGGTGGCGGTGGCGACGACGGAGACGACATGGACCAGAACTAAGGGTAATCTCTTCCCCTCCTAAGTTAGGAGGGGTTAGGGGTGGTCTGAACCGCCACAAGGTCTGCCTTCAGATCCGCTTCTTCAAACCCCCTCTAGCTCCCCCTAACTTAGGGGGAGAAACAGATACCAGACAAGCGCAGATTATATAACAGAGATGGGGCTCGCAAGGATATTTGCGGGTCCCATTTACCTATCATATTTTAAAATCACTTAAAACAACGGCCAAAACGACGGATAATTCAGGAATTATCCTTACTTTTGTGGCCGCAATTAAAAATTATAAACGATGAAGACTGACATACAGATTGCGCGGGAATGTGAATTGCTGCCCATTGGCGAGATCGCCACACAGCTGGGAATTGCCCCTGAAGAGATAGAGCCGTACGGACGCTATATGGCCAAGGTGCCGGTGAACCTGATCGACGAGAAGAAAGTGAAAAAGAGCCGACTGATTCTGGTGACGGCCATCAGTCCGACAAAGGCGGGCATCGGCAAGACTACCGTGAGCATCGGTTTGACGCTGGGCCTGAACAAGATTGGCAAGAAGGCGGCGGTGGCCCTCAGAGAACCGTCGTTGGGCCCCTGCTTCGGTATCAAGGGCGGTGCTGCTGGTGGCGGTTATGCCCAGGTGTTGCCGATGGAGAAAATCAATCTGCACTTTACGGGCGACTTCCATGCGGTGACCTCAGCGCACAACACCATCAGCGCGCTGTTGGATAACTATATCTACCAGCACCGCAAGGAGGGCTTCTCGCTGCGGGAGATCTATTGGAAGCGCGTGCTCGACGTGAACGACCGCGCCCTGCGCAACGTGGTGACGGGTCTGAGAGGTGACGGTGTGGTGAATGAGACGGGCTTCGACATCACCCCCGCCTCGGAACTGATGGCCATCCTCTGCTTAGCAACGAGCGAGGAAGACCTGCAGCGCCGCATCGAGAACATCGTATTGGGCGTCACGTCCGACGGCAAGCTGTTTAAGGTGAAAGACCTCGGCGTGGCCGGAGCCATCACCGTACTGCTTAGGGATGCCCTCAACCCGAACCTCGTGCAGACAACGGAGCACACGCCTGCCTTCATCCACGGTGGACCGTTCGCCAACATCGCCCACGGCTGTTCGAGCGTGGTGGCGACGAAGATGGCCATGAGCTACAGCGACTATGTGGTGACAGAGGCCGGCTTCGGTGCAGACCTCGGCGCAGAGAAGTTCTTCGACATCAAGTGCCGCAAGGCCGGACTTCTGCCACGACTGGTGGTCATCGTAGCCACCACCCAGGGCCTGAAGATGCACGGAGGCGTGGATCTGGATCACATCAAGGAACCGAACGCCAAGGGACTGACCGAGGGCCTGAAAAACCTGAATCGCCACATCCGCAACATGCAGGGCTTCGGACAGCCTGTGGTAGTGACTCTCAACCGCCACGATACGGACTTGGAGGAGGAAATCGACATTGTGCGCAAGAACTGTGAGGACTTGCAAGTGGGCTTTGCCGTCAACGAAGCCTTCCTCAAGGGCGGCGAGGGTGCCATCGAACTGGCGCAGACCGTGGTCGAGACGATCGAGAAGCAGCAACCCCTGCCCATCCGCTTTACCTATAAGGAGACTGACCGTCTGGAGGACAAGATAGAAAAGGTGTGCAAGAGTATCTATGGTGCATCGGCCGTGGAATACGGCAAGACGGTGACGAAGAAACTGGAATCGCTGCGCAAATCGTTTACCGACGACGATGGCGCCATCGCCCACTATCCCGTCTGCATCGCCAAGACGCAGTTCTCATTCTCGGCTGACTCTACCCGCTATGGTTCGCCTGAGGGATTTACCATCCGTATTCGTGATGTGATCCTGAACTGCGGCTCGGAGATGATCGTGGCCATCGCGGGTGACATGCTCCGTATGCCGGGACTGCCGAAGAGTCCGCAGGCGGAGCGCATCACTATCGTGAACGGAGAAATCGAAGGATTGTCGTAAGAGATAAATAGCCACAGATTACACAGATTCACACAGAAGTAATGATTGACACAGAAGATTTTCACAAAGGAAAATCTGTGATAAGATAAATAGCCACAGATTTCACAGATTCACACTGATAAAAAGATTATCACAGATTTTTCTCTGTGTCAATCATTACTTCTGTGAGAATCGGTGTAATCTGTGGCTTTATTCTAAAAGTTCCACTTCAGGGCGACGGTAGGATTGACGAAGAACGACTGGTCGTCGTAGGTGTTGTAGATGAAGTTGTTGCTGATCTCCACCTCGGAGCCGAAAGAGAAATGGTCGGTGACATTGTACCAGAACTGCGGCTCGGTGAGAATGACGAGCATACCGTGGTTCTCGTGGCCCGGGCGCCAGTTCACACCGCGCCAGAAATCGATGAAGCCCGAGAACGTGCACTTCTTATTGGCAAAGTTCAAGCCCCACACACCCGTCAGCTGGAAACTGTTGTAGGCCGAGGTGTAGTCGTAGCTCTTGAAGAAACGCTTGTAGAGCAGCTGCACCGACCAGGTCTTCGAGAAGTCTTCGTTATGGCCGTTGTAGGCACCACCGAGGAGGGCGGCGTGCTGGAAACTGCGGATGTCGTCGCGGCCCAGACCGCCATTGTACTCGACGTGGGCGGCGAAGGGAGTCTCCTTGCCGAGTTTGAACTCACGGGAGATCTCGGTGTAGGCGCTGCGGAAGAACTTGCTCGTGAGGTCGAGATCGACGAAGTAATACCATGAACCCCAGGGGTCGGCCTTGAACTGCTCGAGGGTGACGGTGACTTTCTGACGTCCAGCCTCCTGATCGGGATAGATGTTACGGCCGAAGTCGTAGTGCAACTGGATGTTCTGAGCGTTGGCCGTGAGAGCTGCTACAGCCATCAGGGCGAAAACAAAAATCTTTTTCATATTCTTAATTTTATTTGGAAGTTAAAAGGAAGTTAAAGGGAAGTTAAAAGGAAGTTAAAGGACATTACCTCTTTCCCTTAATAATTCCACGATTAGTTTGGCGGCGTTGTCGGGGGCTTTTTGGGAGCCGAGGCAGCGGGAGACTTCAGCGTAGCCCTCGAGCATACGGTCGCGGTCGGGACCGGAGAGGATTCGTTCCAGTTCGAGACGGATATTGAAGGCGGTATAGCCCTCGTCGAGCACCTCGGTGACCACCTCGCGGTCGGCAATGAGATTGACGAGCGAGACGTACTTCACCTTGATGAGCCGTTTCCTCACGTATGGGGCGATCTTGGGCAGGGGGAGTTTGTAGCAGACCACCTGCGGCACATTGAAGAGGGCCGCTTCGAGGGTGGCGGTGCCGCTGGTGACGAGGGCGGCATGGGCCTTTGCCAGCAGCGGATAGGTCTCGTTATAGACCACCTCTACCCCACTCTCCTTGATGAAGGCGGCATAATAGTCGGCATCGATACCTGGGGCACCGGCGAGGATGACTCGATAGTCGGTCATTAAAGGCTTCACGGCCTCGATCATCGTAGGGAGGTTGTCTTTGATCTCCTGACGGCGGGATCCGGCAAGGAGGGCGATGATTGGCTTATCTTCCCCGCCGGCTGGCGGGGAAGAAGCCAAATACGAACGCACTTCATCCGCCGTGGGATTACCCACATAGTGGATGGGATAATGGTGCTTCTTCTCAAAGAAATCCACCTCGAAGGGGAGGATGGAGAAGAGTTCGTCGACATCACGACGGATGTTCTTGATGCGGTGCTCCTTCCAAGCCCAGATCTTCGGGGAGATGTAGTAATAGACGGGGATGTTTGTCCGCGATTTTACATATTCGGCAATCTTCAGGTTGAAGCCCGGATAGTCCACCAAGATGACGCAATCAGGCTGCCACGACAGGATGTCCTGTTTGCAGAACCTCATGTTCTTCAGGATGGTCGGAAGGTGCAGCAGTACAGGAATCAAGCCCATATAGGCCAAGTCGCGATAATGGCGGACGCGTGTGCCACCGACGGCCGTCATCAGGTCGCCTCCGAAAAAGCGGAAGTCAGCCTCGTTGTCAATTTCCTTCAACGAGCGCATCAGGTGGGAGGCATGGAGGTCGCCAGAGGCTTCGCCGACTATCAAATAATATTTCATTTTACGAGCCCCCTAAGTTAGGGGGATGGGGGTCTGAACAAGCGTTTATCAAACCATTTACATTAAACATCATATCAGGAATCTGCGCTTGTTCAGACCCCTGTTGCCCCCTAACTTAGGGGGCGTGTAAACCATTCGGAGAACTGGGCGATGGCGGAGTGGGCGGTGAGGTCGATCTGGGTGGGAGTGATGGCGACATAGCCATGGTCGAGGGCCCAGCGGTCGGTGTCCTCGGCATCGGGCTCATCGTTCTGATATTGGCCCACCATCCACCAGTAGTCGTAACCACGGGGATGATGACACTTTGTCACCTCGTTGCCCCAGGTGCCATAGCCCATCCTACACACCCTAACTCCCCTAAAATCCCTACCTTCCTCTAACAACGGGAAGTTCACATTCAGACAAACGCCTTTGGGCAGGCCCTCGGCCAGCACCATCGCCGTGATCTCACGGATGAGCGGACGGAGGGGCTCGAAGTCGGCATCGTCGCGATGGTCGCAAAGCGAAAAGGCTACGGAGGGGATGTACTTCATACAGCCTTCAAGGGTGACACCCATCGTACCACTGTAATGGGCATTGACGGAGGCGTTGTCGCCGTGATTGATGCCGCCGATGACCATATCAGGCCTTCGCGGACAGATTTCCGACAAGGCCATCTTCACACAATCGACAGGCGTGCCGTTGCATGACCAGATTTCGACGCCTTCTCGCTTCTCCCGCAGATACAGCCTCAACGGTGTGGTGGCGGAGAAGGCACAGGAGAAGCCGCTGCGGGCATCTTCAGGGGCACAGACGATGATGTCGCCATAGTCGGAAATCATCTCCACCAGCTGACGGATACCCTTCGCCTGATAGCCGTCATCATTGGAAATAAGTAGTAAAGGTCGTTTAATTTCCATAAAATATCAATGATTTGACTGCAAAATTACGAAAAAAGGTTTAAATGAAAGGGATTTCTCATCGGAAATTAGTAACTTTGTGCCCAAATTTCTCTATTTATATCAATTAAAGTTAGGATAATTAGAATTAAGATGGGAAAAATCATCGCATTAGCAAACCAAAAGGGCGGCGTGGGAAAGACGACAACCACCATTAACCTGGCAGCCTCACTCGCCACGTTGGAAAAGACCGTCTTGGTAGTAGACGCAGACCCGCAGGCCAACGCCTCCAGCGGACTGGGCGTCGACATCACGGAAGTGGAAAGCTCCATTTACGAATGCATCATCAACAAGGCTGACGTCAGGGATGCCATCTATACGACCGACATCGACGGGCTGGACATCATCCCCAGCCATATTGACCTGGTGGGCGCAGAGATCGAGATGCTGAACATGGATAACAGAGAGAAAGTATTGAAGAATGTGCTTGCACCCGTACAGAACGACTACGACTATATCCTCATCGACTGCTCGCCATCGCTGGGCCTCATCACCGTCAACGCGCTGACCGCCGCCGACTCGGTGATCATCCCCGTGCAGTGTGAGTACTTCGCCCTCGAAGGCATCAGCAAACTGCTCAACACCATCAAGATCATCAAGAACAAGCTGAACCCGCAGCTGGAGATCGAAGGCTTCCTGCTGACGATGTACGACAGCCGCCTCAGACTGGCCAACCAGATCTACGACGAGGTGAAGCGCCACTTCCAGGAACTGGTGTTCAAGACCGTCATCCAGCGTAACGTGAAACTGTCGGAGAGCCCCAGCCACGGCCTGCCCGTGATCCTTTACGACGCAGACTCCACCGGCGCGAAGAACCACCTCGCCCTGGCACGTGAAATCATACAGAAGAATAAGTGAAAAGTGAGAAGTGAAAAGTGAGAAGTGAAAAGTAACTATGGCTGTTAAGAAGAAATACGACCGTAATGTCCTCGGACGCGGACTGGACAACATCGGCACAGGGAAGGGTCGCGGACTCGACGCCCTGATAGACACGAGTGATGTCCACGCCCAAGGTTCGTCCAACCTGAATGAGATCGCCCTGAGTACGATCTCGCCCAACCCCAACCAACCACGAACAGACTTCGATGAAGCGGCGCTGAACGAACTGGCCGCCAGCATCCGTGAGATCGGCCTCATCACGCCCATCACCCTCAGGCAGATGGGAGAGAACGAATATCAGATCATTGCCGGTGAGCGTCGTTGGAGAGCCGCCACACTGGCAGGCCTCACCACCGTCCCTGCCTATATCCGTACGGCAGAAGACGAGAAGGTGATGGAGATGGCACTCGTGGAGAACATCCAGCGCGAAGACTTGAACCCCATAGAGATTGCTCTGGCCTATCAGCATCTGTCGGAGACGACGGGTATGACCCAGGAACGGATCTCATCACGTGTGGGCAAGAGCCGCACGTCGATCACCAACTATATGCGTCTGCTGAAACTGCCCGCACAGATACAGATCGCATTGAAGAACAAAGACATCGACATGGGTCACGCCCGTGCACTGCTAGCCATCGACAGTCCGTCGACACAGCTCAAGCTGTTCAAGGAAGTGCAGCGTAACGGCTACTCCGTCAGAAAGGTGGAGGAGATGGTGCAGAAGCTGAAGAACGGCGAGAGCATCCAGACCATCAAGAAGCCCAGTTCGCAGTTGTCGCTGGAATACAGTATCCTGCGTGACCGCCTGTCAGACCTCTTCAAGGTGAAGGTGCAGATGACCTGCTCGCCCCAGGGCAAGGGAAAGATCAGCATCCCGTTCGCCAACGAGGACGAGCTGGAGCACGTGATGAACATCATCGATAAGATCAAGAACTGATTGAGAGGTGAGAGGTAAGAGGTGAGAGGTAAGAGATTACATATACTGATTACAATCTGCCTCCTGCTGATTGCAGGGAGTCAACAGGCCAAGGCACAGGACCGTTTCGCCGACGACAGCCTGAATGTCACCAAGTTCGACAGTCTATCCGTCGTCGTAGATACGACCTTCAGCAAGAAGAAGAAAACGGAACAAGACTGGTCTACGTGGCGTCCAGATCCCAAGAGGGCCCTGTGGCTCGCACTCGTCATCCCCGGAGGGGGACAGATCTACAACCGCAAGTATTGGAAACTGCCGCTCGTGTATGGTGGATTCATCGGCTGCATGTATGCGATGAACTGGAACAATACGATGTACAAGGACTACTCGCAGGCCTATATTGACCTGATGGACAACGACCCCAGCACGCAGAGCTACAACCAGTTCCTGCATCTGGGCATGAAGATCACCACAGATGCCGACAAAAAGCGGTATCAGGACATCTTCAGGAAGCGAAAGGACAAATACAGACGCTGGCGCGACCTGAGTTTCTTTGTGATGTTGGGAGTCTATGCGCTGTCGGTCATCGATGCCTACGTGGACGCAGAGTTGTCCGTGTTTGACATCTCCGACGACCTGAGCCTGAGGGTGGAGCCGACGATTATCAACAACCGATCTTCCAGCAATCCGCTGGATGCGTCGTCGGTAGGACTGCAATGCAGCCTAAACTTTTAAAGGTAAAAAAGTAAAAAGGTAAAAAAGTAAAAAGGTAAAAAACAAAACCAGATAAAGAATGAAGAAAAAACTGATGATCATCCTCGTTGCCGCTTTCCTCGGAGGAAGCCTCGGCCTGAATGCCCAAGTGGTCAACACTGACGTTCCGACAGAAGAAGAGTTCGAAGAAGAAGAGAGCGAAGACGAAGAAGATGAAGAGGAAGGAGAAGACGATGAAGAAAACGCTGAGGAACTGAGCGAAGACGAGTTTGCCGTCACCGACCAGGAGGGCAACGAGGAAGTCATCGAGTTTCCTGAGGCTATGACATACGACCTCGACAGTCTTCTTAACCTCTATACGTCGAAAACATACCTGTCGCCCGGCGACTGCGAGATGAAGAACGAGAACCCCACGTTCCCGAAGGAGGTGTATATCGAACGTCTCAGCCGCATCCCATCGGTGATGGAATTTGCCTATAATGACATCGTACAACGGTTCATCGACCGTTACAGCGGACGACTGCGCTATTCCGTCAGTTATATGCTGGGGGCAGCCAACTTCTACCTCCCCATCTTTGAAGAAGCCCTAGAGGCCTATCAGCTGCCCCTCGAACTGAAATACCTGCCCATCATCGAATCGGCCCTGAATCCAAAGGCTGTCTCACGGGCTGGTGCCACTGGACTCTGGCAGTTTATGCTGGGCACAGGCAAACAATACGGCCTGGAAGTCAACTCACTCGTTGATGAGCGTCGTGATCCCGTGAAGTCGTCTTATGCCGCTGCACGTTATCTGCGTGACCTATATAAGATCTTCGGGGACTGGAACCTGGTGATTGCCGCCTATAACTGCGGACCGGAGAACATCAACAAGGCCATCCATCGCGCCAATGCTAATGCGGCCAAGACGGCCAATGCACAGACGGGCGAGACGCAGCCCATCAATAAGGATTACTGGCACATCTATCCCTATCTGCCGGCAGAGACTCGCGGCTATGTGCCCGCCTTCATCGCCGCCAATTACATCATGACTTATTATTGCGATCACTTCATCTGTCCGATGACTACCCGTCTGCCGGCACAGAGCGACACCGTCATCGTGCACCGTGATGTACACCTGGAACAGATTGCAGGCGTCATCGGCACGGATGCCGACCTGTTGCGCTCGCTGAATCCCGAATATCGCCGTGACGTCGTGCCAGGCAATACAATGCCCTGTGCCATCCGTATGCCACTGGCCGATACGGGTAAGTTTATCGATAATGAAGACTCGATCTATAACTACCGTGTCAGTGAGTTGCTGACGAAACGTCTGGTGGTAGATGTCAATGATGATGTGCCCACCTTCTCCCGCAAACGTGGTTCGTATAGCCGGAGGAATGGGCGTTACAGCCGCCGTGCGGCACGCAACTCGCGTCGTGGAGCCAGGGCAACAAGATCGTCAAGGTCGAGAGGCAGCAGTTCTGTGACCATCCAGCGTGGACAGACTTTGTCACAGATCGCCAAGCGCCATGGCACCACCGTTGCCAAGCTCCGCCAGCTGAACGGTATCAAGGGCAATAACATCCGTGCCGGAAAGAAGCTGAGAGTCAAGTGAGAAGTGAAAAATGAGAAGTGAGATGTGAAAAGTGAAAGGGTGAAAGCTTATGTCAGAGGAAGATCTTAGACTACAGGAAGAGGCTGATGACAAGATCATCAACGAGGCGTTCGAGAAACTGTTGAACGACTATTTAAAGTCGCGCCATCGCAAGAAAGTAGACCTGATCACCAAGGCCTTCAACTTCGCCCGTCAGGCTCACAAAGGGGTTCGTCGCCTCTCTGGCGAGCCATATATCATGCACCCCATCGCCGTCGCACAGATTGCATGTTCGGAGATTGGACTGGGTTCGACGAGTATCTGTTCGGCCTTGCTGCACGATGTCGTGGAAGACACGGACTATACCGTAGAGGATATCGAAAACATCTTCGGTTCGAAGATTGCACAGATTGTCGACGGACTGACGAAGATCAGTGGCGGTATCTTCGGTGAACAGGCCTCAGCCCAGGCAGAGAACTTCAAGAAGCTGCTGCTGACGATGAGCGACGATATCCGCGTGATTCTCATCAAGATATGTGACCGTCTGCATAATATGCGTACCCTGGACTCCCAGCCTGCCAACAAACAATACAAGATTGCAGGTGAGACGCTCTATATCTATGCACCTTTGGCCAATCGTCTGGGACTGAACAAGATCAAATCAGAATTGGAGAATCTCAGCTTCAAGTTCGAGCATCCTGACGAATATGCCAATATCGAGGCCAAGTTGGAATCGACCCACGCCTCCCGTCACGAACTCTTCGACCAGTTCACGGCCCCCATCAAGGCCTCTCTGGAGAAGATGGGCATCCAGTATGAGATTAAGGAACGCGTGAAGACCCCCTTCTCCATCTGGAACAAGATGCAGAATAAACATGTCACCTTCGAGGAGATCTATGATATCCTGGCCGTGCGTATCATCTTCACGCCAAAGGTCAGGGAAGAGGAGATCAACGAGTGCTTCAAGATCTATGTAGCCATCTCACAAATCTACAAGTCACATCCGGACCGTCTGCGCGACTGGCTCTCACAGCCCAAGGCCAATGGTTATCAGGCCCTGCACGTCACATTGATGTCTAAACAAGGCCGATGGATAGAGGTGCAGATACGCTCAGACCGTATGGATGAGGTGGCAGAGCAGGGTTTTGCCGCCCATTGGAAATACAAGGACGGCGTGGAAGAGGAATACACGGAGGACGAGAACGAACTCAACGACTGGCTGCGCACCATCAAGGAAATCCTCGACGACCCCCAGCCGGATGCGATGGACTTCCTCGACACCATCAAACTGAACCTCTTTGCCAGCGAGATATTCGTATTCACGCCAAAGGGAGAGATCCGCACGCTGCCTGCCGACTGTACGGCCCTCGACTTCGCCTTCTCCATCCACACTTTCCTCGGCAGCCATTGCATCGGAGCGAAGGTGAACCATAAGCTGGTGCCCCTGAGCCATAAACTGCAGAGCGGTGATCAGGTGGAAATCCTTACATCTAAGTCGCAGCACGTCAGTCCTGCGTGGATCAACTTCGTTTCCACAGCAAAGGCAAAGGCGAAGATCCAAGCCATCCTGCGCCGCGACAACAGAGAAGTGCAGCGCAGAGGCGAGGAAATCCTGAATGCCTTCCTCGAGAAAAACCACCACGAACCCAGCCTCGCGCTGGCAGACCGTCTGGCAGAGTTCCATGCCTACAGCAAGCGTAACGAATTTTATCAGGCCCTCGGTGAGAAGATCGTCATCTTAGGCGACAAGGACCTCGACGAACTCAGCGGCAAGAACAAGATTGCGGAGAGCAGCGGCTGGCTCAAGTATGTGCCCTTCGTCGGAAAGAAAAAGAAAGAAGAGGAGCCCAAACAGGAGCTTTTCATCGTGCCGGAGAAGTTTAATCGCAAGAAACCTATCTATATCAGTGAAGAGAACATCAATCAGTATAAGTTCGCCAATTGTTGTCATCCCATTCCTGGCGATGATGCCCTGGGCTATATCAACAACAAGAACCAGATAGAGATCCACAAGCGCAATTGCCCTGTGGCTGCCAAACTCAAGACCAGCTTCGGTAACCGTATCCTTGACATCAAGTGGGATATGCACAAGATTCTCTTCTTTGACGCCACTCTGCGATTAGGAGGCATCGACCGTGTGGGACTGCTGAATGAGATCACCCAGATCATTTCTTCGCAGATGAACGTGAACATCCATAAGGTCATCATCACCTGCGAGGACGGCATCTTCGACGGCAGTATCGAACTGCGCGTTCACGACCGTGATGATGTGAAGACCATCGTCAATAACCTCAGATCTGTCGCTGACCTGAAGGAAATATCAGAAATTCTTTAGCGGGCTACGCCCTAAATGATAAATGAAAAATGATGAATGATAAATTAACGAACGCATGAAGGCAATCATTACTAAATACAATCTAAGAATGACGATGATATGTTTATCATTCATCATTTTTCATTCATCATTTAGCGAAGCGCAAGCCGCAGGGAAGTATGACAACCCAGACACCATCGTCGTAGCCAGAGACGGCACGGGCGAATTCCGCACGGTTGACGAAGCCATCGAGGTGTGCCGAGCCTTTATGGACTACCATAAGGTCATCTATATTAAGAAAGGTACGTATAAGGAGAAGCTTATCATCCCTTCATGGCTGCAGAACATCGAGCTCTGTGGCGAGGATGCCGAGCAGACCATCATCACCTACGACGACCACGCAAACATCAAAGTGCTCTTAGGCACAGCAGAGCCCCGCCTTCAGGCAATGGGCACCTTCCGTACTTATACCCTGAAGATTGAGGGCAACGATATCACCCTGAAGAACCTGACCATCGAGAATAATTCTGCACGTCTGGGTCAAGCAGTATCGCTGCATACAGAAGGCGATCGCATCCAAGTCATTAACTGCCGCATCATCGGCCATCAGGATACCATCTACACAGGTGTGGCTGGCACAAGACTCTGGTTCAAAGGCTGTTATATCTGCGGAACGACGGACTTCATCTTCGGCCCAAGTATCGCATGGTTTGAAGATTGCACCATCGAAAGCCTCATCAACAGCTATGTGACGGCAGCCTCGACACCCAAGAATCAGCCTTATGGATATGTCTTCAACAATTGTCACTTGATTGCTGCGGAAGGGGTGGACAAGGTCTATCTGGGTCGCCCTTGGCGAGACTACGGCTATACGCTCTTTATGAATTGTGAATTAGGGCGCCATATCCGTCCTGAAGGCTGGCACCATTGGGAGAAACAAAGAGAACAGACAGCCCGCTATCTGGAATATAACAATCGAGGCGAAGGGGCACAACCACAACAGCGAGTCAGCTGGAGCCGTCAGCTGACGAAAAAAGAAGCGGCAACCATCACACCAGAAAAGGTCTTTACCCTTCAGGATAGCTGGTTGCCGGATAACTTATAAATCAATCGGATCAGACTTATTGCAGATAGTCGAGCTGCTTCCTCAAAGCCTGCAACTCCGTACGGATGCTGATGAGCGACTCGAGCACGTCGGCCTTCTTATCCACACCCGTACGATTGGCATTGATCATCTTCTTGGCGGCTGCAATCTTAAAGCCGCGCACCTTCACCAGATTATGAATCAGGCGAACCTGCTCAATGTCCTTCTCCGTATACTGGCGGATTTTTGACGGTCCGCTGACTTTCGGCTTCAGGAAAGTAAACTCCTGCTCCCAATAGCGAAGTGTACTCTCGTTCAGGCCAAACATCTGTGCGACTTCTCCAATGGAGTAGTACAACTTGAGGTTCTTGTTCAGATTCAATGCCATATCACTTATGATTTACGGATTAACGATTTACGGATTTAGAGATTAGCCAGCTCTATCACCTTATCGATGGCAGCAGAGAGGCCATCAAGGTTCTTTCCGCCTGCAGAAGCGAAGTGAGGCTGTCCGCCGCCACCACCCTGCATCAGTTTGGCAGCCTCGCGAACCAACTGTCCTGCGTTCAGGCCGTGATCCTTCACCATATCGTCGCTGAGCATCACATTCAGCATCGGCTTGTTTTCAAAGACGCTACCTATCACACAGAGCAGATTCTCTGGATGACGTTCGCGGATCTTGAACACCAGGTCCTTGGCAACATTCGGCATCATCATTATCTTGGCAGTCACAACCGTCACACCATTGATGACGCGGGCCTTATCCAGCAATTCCTGTGACAGATTGAGTACGCGCTGGTTCTGGAACACTTCAATATCCTTCTTCATCGCATCATGCTCCTCGACATATTTCTGAATCACGCCTTGCAGGTCCTTCGCATTGTTGAAGAACGAGCGGACGGCCTTCAGGATATCCTCAGTCTTATAGAGGAATTCCTCGCACTCACGACCTGTCTTGGCCTCGATACGACGGATGCCTGCTGCGACAGAACTCTCGGAGAAGATCTTGAAGAAGCCGATCTTACCCGTAGCCTTAGCATGGATACCGCCACAGAACTCACAAGAGGGGCCGAAGCAGACCACACGCACCTTGTCACCATACTTCTCACCGAAGAGGGCGATGGCACCAATCTTCTTTGCCTCCTCAAAGGGCAGGTCGCGATACTCCTCGAGAGGAATATCCGCACGGATCATCTGATTGACCATACGTTCCACCTGGCGGATCTCGTCGTCTGTCACTTTCTGGAAGTGTGAGAAGTCGAAACGCAGGGTATCAGGCGAGACGAACGAACCCTTCTGCTCCACATGTTCGCCCAGAATCTGTCTCAAGGCATAGTCGAGCAGGTGGGTAGCTGTATGGTTGGCGGCAGAGGCCTCGCGCTTTTCCGTATCGACACAAGCCATAAACTGGGCTGTGGGATCCTTCGGCAGTTGGTTCACGATGTGCACCGTCTGGTTGTTCTCACGCTTGGAGTCGATGATTTCGATGGTCTCAGCCTCGTTGCAGAGAACGCCACAGTCACCTACCTGACCACCCATCTCGCCATAGAACGGCGTATAGTCGAGCACGAGTTCATAGAACACGTTCTTCTTCTGCGTCACCTTACGATAACGGAGGATATGACAATCGTATTCCGTATAGTCGTAGCCCACGAACTGCTGCTCACCCTGGGCAAGTTCCGTCCAGTCAGAATTCTCGACGGCAGCGGCATTACGGGCACGTTCCTTCTGCTTCTGCATCTCGACATTGAACTGCTCCTCATTGACGGTGAAGCCATTCTCACGACAGATCAACTCCGTCAGATCGAGAGGGAAGCCGTAGGTATCAAAGAGGCGGAAAGCCTGAACACCATCGAGTTCGGTCTTATTATCCTTACGCAGCTGCTCCATTGCGTCGTTGAGCATACCGATACCTTTGTCGAGGGTACGCAGGAAAGCATCTTCCTCTTCCTTCATCACCTTAGAGATCAGCTGCTGCTGAGCCTTGAGTTCAGGGAAGGCATCGCCCATCTCAGCCACGAGCGTGGGCACGAGCTTGTAGAGGAAAGACTCCTTCTGATCAAGGAACGTATAGGCATAGCGGACGGCTCTTCTCAGGATTCGACGAATCACATAGCCAGCCTTCGCATTCGACGGCAGCTGACCATCGGCAATGGAGAAGGACACAGCACGCAAATGGTCTGCACAGACACGCATGGCGACGTTGATATCGTCCTGCGCTTTGCTGACCTCACCCTCTTCGAAGGTGGTGTACTTCAGACCTGTAATCTGCTCCTGAGCCTTGATGATCGGCTGGAAGATGTCCGTATCGTAGTTCGAGTGCTTGCCCTGCAGCATGCGGACGAGGCGCTCAAAGCCCATACCAGTGTCGATGACATTCATGCTCAACTTCTCCAACGAGCCGTCGGCCTTGCGATTGAACTGCATAAACACGAGGTTCCAGATCTCAATCACCTGCGGATCGTCCTGATTCACCAGTTCTCGGCCGCTCTTGCCTGAGGCCTTGCGCTGCTCAGGAGTACGACTGTCAACGTGGATCTCTGAGCAAGGACCACAGGGGCCTGTGTCGCCCATCTCCCAGAAGTTGTCATGCTTGTTGCCGTTGATGATATGATCCTCAGGCACATGCTTGGCCCAATATTTGGCGGCCTCATCGTCGCGAGGGATATTCTCCTCAGGCGAGCCCTCGAAGACCGTCACATAAAGATCCTCAGGATTCAGCTTCAGCACATCCACCAGATACTCCCAAGCCATATCGATGGCGCCTTCTTTGAAGTAGTCGCCAAACGACCAGTTGCCGAGCATCTCGAACATGGTGTGGTGGTACGTATCGTGTCCCACCTCTTCCAGGTCGTTGTGCTTGCCTGAGACACGGAGGCACTTCTGGGTGTCTGCCCGTCTGCGCGGCTCCGGATCACGGGTGCCGAGGATGATATCTTTCCATTGGTTCATACCTGCGTTGGTAAACATCAGCGTGGGGTCATCCTTGATGACCATAGGTGCTGAGGGCACGATGGCGTGCTGCTTAGACTCGAAGAATTTCTTGAATGAGTCGCGAATTTCGTTTGCTGTCATTGTCTTACTTGTTTTCTTAATTGGCTGCAAAATTACAAAATTATTCTGAAACAGCCAAAACTATCACCGAATTCTTAATTAAAATATGTATAGCGCGCAAGAGACGCGAAAATCGTCTTTTGGTAATAAATATTTACATCACAAGATTGCATAGGGTGGACTCGGACTTTACATAGACTAAAGTGGGAGTTTAGTTAGCCTAAAGTCAGACTTTACTGCCTTCAAACTCCGACTTTCAAGGCTCCAAAATCAGAGCGAGGATAATCCTTTGATTACCAATACTTTACGAAAAGTCGGCAAAATTAAGAAATATTCTTACAAATCACACTCCACAAACAGACTTTGGCAAATTAATTTGCAGGAAAATTGGCGGATTCAATTTTTTTTTGTACCTTTGCAGCAGAAAAGCTAAAGACCAGGAAGAGAATGGACGACGAGATAAAAGAAGACAGCGGTGAGTACCAGCTGTCCGAGAGCCCAGAACAGCAGGAGTCGGAGAGCCAGCAGGAAGGTCACTCCGACTATAAACCCGTGAACCGCTTCGATGCCGCAGCCGTGCATCATCTGAGCGGTATGTACCAGAATTGGTTCCTCGATTATGCCAGTTACAGCATCCTCGATCGCGCCGTGCCCCATTTGGAGGACGGCCTGAAACCTGTGCAACGCCGCATCCTGCACTCGATGAAACGGATGGATGACGGCAGATACAATAAGGTGGCGAACATCGTGGGCCACACGATGCAGTTCCATCCACACGGCGACGCCTCCATCGGTGACGCCCTCGTGCAGTTGGGACAGAAGGAGCTGCTGATTGACACCCAGGGAAACTGGGGTAACATCCTGACGGGTTCCTCTGCCGCTGCCCCACGATACATCGAGGCCAGACTGTCGAAATTCGCCCTCGACACCGTCTTCAACCCAAAGACGACGGAGTGGAAGATGTCGTATGACGGCCGCAATAAGGAGCCCATCACCCTGCCAGTGAAGTATCCGCTGTTGCTGGCTCAAGGCGCAGAAGGCATCGCCGTCGGACTCTCCACGAAGATTCTGCCCCACAATTTCTGCGAGATTTGCGACGCAGCCATCAGCTATCTGCACGACCAGCCTTTCCGCCTATATCCGGACTTCCCTACCTCTGGCAGCATCGACGTGTCGAAATACAACGACGGCCAGCGCGGTGGCTCCGTCAAGGTGAGGGCGAAAATCGAGAAGGTGGACCAGAAGACGCTCGTCATCCGTGAGATTCCCTTCTCAAAAACCTCCGAGACGTTGCAGGACTCCATCGTCAAAGCCGTTGAGAAAGGTAAGATCAAGGCCCGTAAGGTGGAAGATCTGACGGCTGCCAACGTTGAGATTCAGGTGCATCTCGCTCCAGGCGTCTCATCAGACAAGACCATCGATGCCCTCTATGCCTTTACTGATTGCGAGATCAGCATATCACCCAACTGCTGCGTGATCGAGGACAATAAGCCTAAGTTCTTGACTGTCAGCGATGTGTTGCGCCACAGCGTAGACCGTACGAAGGATCTCATTCGTCAGGAACTCGAAATCCGCAAGGGTGAGCTCTTGGAACAGTTGCACTTCCAGTCGTTGGAGAAGATCTTCATCGAAGAGCGCATCTATAAGGACAAGAAATTCGAGGAGGCCCCCAATGTGGATAAGGTCTGCGAACATATCGACGAGCGGCTGACGCCCTACTACCCTACCCTTATCCGTGAAGTGACCAAGGACGACATCCTCAAACTATTGGAAATCAAGATGCAGCGTATCCTGAAATTCAACAAGGACAAGGCCGAAGAGCTGATGGCCCGTCTGAAGGCTGAGATTGAGGAGATAGACCGCGATCTGGCGAACCTCGTGGAAGTGACGGCTAACTGGTTCCAGTTCCTCAAGGACAAATACGGCAAGGACCATCCGCGACTGACGGAAATCCGCAATTTCGACACCATCGAGGCCTCGAAGGTGGCCGAAGCCAACCAGAAACTCTACATCAACCGCACGGACGGCTTCATCGGCACAGGCCTGAAAAAGGACGAGTTCGTGTGCAACTGCTCCGATCTCGACGACATCATCATCTTCTACAAAGACGGTAAATACAAGGTTATCCGAGTGGCGGAGAAGGTGTTCGTGGGCAAAAACGTGCTTTATCTCGATGTGTTCAAGAAGAATGACGCTCGCACGACCTACAACGCTGTCTATCGTGACGGCAAGAAAGGCAACTGCTTCATCAAGCGTTTCAACGTGACAACAATGACGCGCGACAAGGAGTACGACTTGACGCAGGGCACGCCTGGCTCGAAGGTGATGTACTTCAGCGCCAACCCCAACGGCGAGGCAGAGATCATCAAGGTGACGCTCGAACCCAATCCGAAACTCAGGAAGATCTTTGTAGACAAGGACTTCTCGGAGGTGATGATCAAGGGTCGTACGTCGAAAGGTAATCTGCTGACGAAGTTCCCTGTGCATCGTATCGGCCTGAAGAGTCACGGACACTCGACACTCGGTGGGCGCAAGGTGTGGTATGATCCAGACGTCAACCGTCTGAACTACGACGAACACGGACGGCTGCTGGGTGAGTTCTTCGACGATGACCAGATTCTCATCGTGCTGAAGAACGGCGAGTGTTACCTTACGAACTTCGATCTGAACAACCATTTCGAAGAGAATATCCTGCGAATAGAGAAATACGACTCATCGAAAGTATGGACAGCCATCCTCTACGATGCTGATAATCAAGGCTATCCGTACATGAAGCGTTTCCTGATGGACGCCACGAAGAAAAAGCAGAACTGGCTTTCGGAGAATCCCGTCTCACAGCTTCTTCTATTGACAGACACCGTCTATCCGCTCATCAAGGTGACTTACGGTGGTGTCGACGAGTTTAGGGGATCAGAGGAAATCGACGCAGAGCAGTTCATCGCTGTCAAGGGATACAAGGCCAAAGGCAAGCGCCTGACCACTTGGCAGATAGCCAGCATCGAGGAGCTGGAACCCGTGCGTTTCCCTGAAGAGCCGGAAGAGCCAGAAAATGTGGAGAATTCAGACGACTCCGATGACTCCGATGACTCCGACGATTCAGAGATCCTGACTCCCTCCGAGGAGGCCCCAGCCCATCGAAGCAGTCAGCCTCAGGAAGAATTAAGTCTCTTCGACGATGAAGAATAAACTCTTGATGCTGTTCCTCACCTTGGTTCCGTTGTGTGCCGTCGCCCAGGAATCCACCTCTGCCAACATCATCGGTGTGGGCTCCTCCAAGATTCTCGACACTTACATCAACCAGGAGAAGTACTCCGGCATCGGCTTCACCTATTTATATATTAAGGAACGCGCGAGGGAAGACAGGAAATGGAACAGCGTCATCGAGCACGAACTGGATCTCTCGTCCACCAAGGACAGAAGCGAGGACAACCAAATGATTGAAGGCGACTACAACCTCTACTGGGGCCGATATTATCATTGGCATCTTTTCGCAGACCGTCTTCTGATAAAGGCTGGCGGACTCGCCAATGTCAATCTGGGCTTTCTCTATGATACGACCGCCTCAAACAACCCTGCCCAGGCCCGTATCAGCCTGAATCTCATGCCTGCTGCCATCGCCACCTACCATTTTCCCCTCTTTGGAGAGCAGTTCGCCCTGCGTTATGAACTGAACGTGCCCCTCGTGGGCGTGATGTTCAGCCCTAACTACGGACAGTCGTACTACGAGATCTTCAATCGCGGAAACTACGACCACAACATCGTTCCCACTACCTTCGTCAGCGCACCCACCTTCCGACAGATGCTGTCGCTTGACTGGCAGGCAAGCGATAAATGGTCGTTGCGCATCGGCTACCTGGGGAACTACCAGCAGGCAGAAGTCAACAACCTGAAGCAGCATGTCTATGCCCATCGCGTGATGATCGGCATCGTCTGCCACATCCCAAACAGCCTCCGCCCATGAGAAAGTTTGCCGTCATCTGGTTCCTCATACCCCTGCTCACCTTGTCCTGCGTCGACGAGGAAGAATTCCCCAATACGGCTCAGGGAAACTTTGAAGCCCTGTGGAAGATCATCGATGAGCACTACTGCTTCTTCGACTACAAGCAGCACGAATATGGTCTCGACTGGAACACCGTATATAATATATATAAGGTACGCGCGAGGGAAGAAGCCAGCAAGTACCAGCTGTTCGAGGTGCTCACGGATATGCTGAGCGAACTGCGCGACGGTCACGTGAACCTCTACTCCGCTTTCGACAACGGCCGTTATTGGAAATGGCACGAGGATTACCCAACGAATTTCAGCGACACCCTGCAACGCAAATACCTCGGTACCGACTATCGCATCGCCTCTGGTATGTTTTATCGGATCCTCGACGACAATATCGGCTATGCATACTACAGCAGTTTCACAAACCCTGTAGGCGATAGCGGACTAAATGAGATTCTACAATACTTTGCCTTCTGCAACGGACTCATCCTCGATATCCGTGAGAATGGAGGAGGCAACCTCACCAATGCGGAAAAGCTCGCAGCACGTTTCTGTAACGAGAAAACGCTGGTGGGCTACCTGCAACATAAGACGGGAAGGGGACATAACGACTTCTCTGAGCCGGAACCGCAATACGTCGAGCCCTCTTCGAATCTCAGATGGCAGAAGAAGGTTGTCGTGCTGACCAACCGTGGGGTGTTTAGTGCAGCCAACGACTTCGTCAAGTATATGAAATGCTTCCCACAAGTGAAAATCGTGGGCGACCAGACAGGAGGAGGTTCTGGCTTACCCTATACCAACACGCTGCCCAACGGATGGACGGTTCGTTTCTCGGCCTGTCCTTCCTTCGATAAGGACCTCCAACAAGTGGAGTTCGGCATTGCGCCCGACTATGTCGTCAGTCTGACTGACGAGGATTTACTGCAAGGGAAAGATACGCTGATAGAATTTGCTCGAAAACTTTTGGCGGAATGAAAAATTATTCGTACCTTTGCAACCGCTTTGGGCATTTTGCCCAGAAGAAAGAGCGTTCTTTCGCGCCTGTGGCGGAATTGGTAGACGCGCCAGACTTAGGATCTGGTGTCTCACGACGTGCAGGTTCGAGTCCTGTCAGGCGCACAAGACATAAAAAAAGGCAAAAAATGGTAGTTTGACATACCATAATCGTGCTATTTTGATAGAAAATTGCAGTTTTTGATAAAAAAAATTAAAATTTTCTTGCAAATATAGAAATAATTGCCTAATTTTGTCACCGATTTATGTAAATATACGCGTGAATATTAATAATAAAATGTTTAATTATAATTTTTAAGTTCAAATGAAAAAGAAATTTATCAATGGTATTTTGATGGTAGCAATGCTTTTTGCCACCACATCATCATTTGTTTCTTGCAAGGACAACATTGACGACGATCTTTCTCCCGTCTATGCACAACTGAGCAAGAAAAGCGCAGACCTGCAGGCTAAGATTGATAGTCTGAAGAAGGAGATGGATGAGAAACAGTACATCATCAATGAGTACATCACAAACATCGACACGACTATCATCAACAACTTCTACGACATTGACACGACTATTATCAATGTGATTGAGAATCTTGACAGCGTCAAGGAGGCTGTGAATGTTATCAACCAGCAGATTATCAACCATAATCAGCAGATTACCAACATCACACTGGCTGTTGACTCAATCGACAATGTTCTGAAGAGTTACGAGAATCGCATCAACAATATGGGTGACTCAGTAAACACACTGTGGTCAAGAGTTGACAGCATCTTCGGTATTCTGGATGCCATGGTGAGTGGTACCCTCATCACAAGCGTCAATATTGAGACCACACGCAATGACGTGTTAGGCATCATCAACACGCCAATTGCTAAGGTTAATGCTCTGGCTGCTTATTATGGCACCAACGACTCTGGTATTGAAGAATTCCCGTATGCCGGTATCGACTACAATGTCGGTGGTAACCAATTAGCAGAGTACCTTGAGGACTATGAGTTGCCCGATGCTGGTTACACGAGCTTCGACGAGAGCGACTACATCACAGACACCTACGGAAACGCAGGTCAGATTTACTTTACTGTGAACTCTACCGATTACGACAACTTTGACATCAGCAAGATCACCAAGATTCAGATTGAGAACAGTGCAGGTGAGGTTGCTCCTATTGAGCTTAATGTCAGAAAGTCTTCTGCTCGTATCAATTGGGACTTCGGCCGTGCATTCTTGGAGGAGACCGGCAAAGATGTCAACAATGGTTTCTATGTAGCTGACGCTACTATTACTGAAGATAACCTCGATCCTAGCAGATTCCAGATTGAGAGGTTCATCAACTTCGAAAAACTGAAGAGCGAGATTAAGAAACGCATTGACGATATCCGCACTGTTGAGGGTGAGGGCGCTGATGGCTACAAGGGCAACAAAGCCCAGTTCAAGAACTTCGTTAGGGAGATTGCAAGTCTTGCCTATGGTATCCTCAAGAACGACCTTACTCAGAGTGATCTGGCTACCAATATCACCTATTCTCCTCAAAAATTGGCTCTGTTCATAGAGAAGGGTGGCAAGATGAAGAGAGTTGGTCAGACTCAATTAGACTTGTTGACCACAGCTGTCAAGCCACTGTCATACAACACTTTCTGGGCTTATGAGAAGGGCAAGGAGAACAACTGGATTATCGAGACCGTTCTCGAGAAGGCTGTCTCAAGAATTGCCAAAGAGATTAACGAGAGATGGGGTGACATTGGTGTTAAGGCCAAGATTGAGGGACTTGACGAGGCTAATAAGGCTGTCATCGTAAATCTGAATGGCAATTTGGAAACCGTCAAGATTGGCGACAACCAATATTGGATCGACTTAAAGAAGGGTGCTGCACTCAACGGTGGTTTGGATGCTATTAATGACAAGCTTGCAAAGGTTTTGAAGACCTACACACTGGGTCATGCTGTTGACAAGGCCGAGAATCGTATCAACGCTTATCTGGATAAGGCTTCAGACTACTTGACCAACCTGATCAACAAGCACATGTTCACACGTGCCGTTGCTCCTATCATCATCTTCGAGACTTCTACTGGTGTTGATCGTCTGTGTGAGGGTATGTTCGTCAAGAGAGGTGTCATGCACGCTTACCTGACTTCAGGTACCATGGAGCTCCTCGTTCCTGCATACAGAAAGTATGTAGCCTTGGAGAAGAACGGAATGCTCTTGGAGTCTAAAGTACTGCCTGGTAACACGCTGACCCACGATTTCGACTTGAGCGAGAAGGGTGACTATAAGATCATTATCAGCTGCGTTGACTACTTTGGCTACGTGATCACCAAGAAGTACGATGTATACGTGAAGTAATTAACATTCGAGAACTAAATAAAATAATAAAACAGATATGAAAATGAAGAAAGCAATATTGTCTTGCCTGATGCTGATGGGAGTACTCTCTGTATCTGCTCAGGAGCAAAAGGGCACGACAGAATATGTCTTCGAGCCACACTGGTACCTCCAGCTTCAGGGAGGTGCACAGTACACCACGGGTGAGGCTAGTTTCGGTGATATGATTTCACCCACCATCCAGGGTGCTGTTGGCTATCAGTTCTCAAAGACCGTTGGTGCTCGTCTGGGTATCAATGCATGGCAGAGCAAGACTGGTTGGAAGGATGACGCTGGTTTCATCCCGCAGAATTTCAAATACAGCTATTTTGCACCTGCATTGGATTTGACTTTCGACCTTTCGAATATCATCGCAGGCTACAACCCCAATCGTAAGGTAAGTTTTGGTGCCTTCATCGGTATCGGTTTGAACTATCGCATGCAGAGCGACGATGCTAAAAAAGCAAAGGCATATATGGATAGTTACGTTAACAAAGATGAGTTCGGATGGACTCCGATGTATGACGACGATGCATGCCTGTTCTTCAAGGGTCAAGCTGGTCTGACAATGGACATTCACCTCAACGATGCTTGGAGCATCGGGCTGGAGGCCAACTTCAACATGTTGAGCGACCGCTACAACTTCAAGAAGGTTGGTAACCCCGACTCATACTTCAACCTGCTCGCAGGTATCAAGTACAACTTCGGTCCCACCTACTCTACTCGCTTCATCCCGGCTCCAGAGCCCGAGATTCGCTACGTAGACAAGATTGTGGAGAAGATTGTTGAGGTTCCCGCTCCCGCACCCGCAGCTGTTGAGCCGCTCCGTCGTGATATCTTCTTCGAGATCAACAAGACCATCATCCGCGACTCTGAGAAGCAGAAGGTTCAGGATATCGCTGACTACATGAACGCTCATCCAACATCTAAGGTGATGATTACCGGTTATGCTGACGCTGGCACAGGTAACGACCGCATAAACGATCGTCTGGCTAAGGGTCGTGCACAGGTTGTCGTGAAGGCTCTGAAGGAGCAGTACGGCATCGCCGAGAGCCGCATCAGCTGGGATAGCAAGGGTTCACGTGTACAGCCGTTCGCTGAGAATGACTTGAACCGTGTATCAATCTGTATTGCTGAATAATTCAAGAATCAGATAAGACTTCAAAGCCCGGTCCCAAAATGGGGCTGGGCTTTTTTAATAAATAGAAATTCTAGATAATGAAAAAGATTTTTAGTACGATTACATTATTATTTTGCGGTATGATGATGGCCAATGCACAAATTACAGATGGCTTTTATCATATTAGGAATGCTGGCACAGGAAGGTATCTGAGTATCAACGATACTGATCCTAACAACTACCCTGTTTCTCAATCGGGAAGCGTCAACTTAGCAGGCATCAGAACCTACATCAATTATGATTCTGTAGCAGTCAGCCCCTCATGCGTTATATTCGTTAAAGAATTAGGAAACGGGAAATACGATTTTGGTGCACAAGGGTCAAGTCTTTACGCCATGACAAGTCAAAAATTACCCGTTGACATCACAGCAATAGGTAATGGTACATACAGAATCCATGGCAGCTATAAGGGATACACGAAAGAACTGACAGACAAGTCTCCAAGCAAACAGGATGGAAATTTGGTAAATACTGAAACAGGTATGATTTATTGGACATTTGAGCCAATCAATACTTCAAACGAGTATATAGGAATCCATCCAGATGTCAAGACTGCCGATGGCACATATTATGGCACCATTTATGCTGGATATAATTTCAGGTTTGTCTCACCAGGTATGGAAGCCTACTATGTCAGCAATGCTGGAGGTGCAGGATTCACGATGAAAAAAATAACATCAGATGTCATTCCTGCAAGCGTCCCCGTCATTATCAAATGCAATTCTGCCAACCCTCAAGATAATAAGATTGAGCCGGTCATAGGAGGTTATGATTTTAATGATTACAATCTGTTAGATGGAGTTTACTGTTCATTGTATGTTGCAGGACATCATAATGTAAAACGCTTTGACAACATTTCCATGCGTATACTCGGCTTAAGCGATAAAGGTGAATTGGCCTTCCTCGCAAATCCCACAATTGACCGTTTGTACAAGGAACAATATCTGATGGCCAACAAAGCATATCTGAAAGTAAACTCTGGTGATGCAGACGTGATGATACTTGACGGCCCATCTGCCATTAACACCGTCAAGACAGAAAATAACACCAAGACAGGCATCTATACGCTAACAGGTGTTCGTCTGCCAGATGGTGTCACCCCACGTGCCGGTATTTACGTAAAGAACGGCAAAAAGGTCATCATCAAATAAGCGAGAGTTTCAGCAATATATTAGAAAAAATCTGCCCGCTTGAATCATTATACGATTACAAGCGGGCAGTTTTATTTCAACCACATCCGACTCAGAAGATACGCTTTGTCACTCGGAGGCTCAGAACCGGATAAACCTTAAATGCCTTGAAAAGATCAACATAGGTACCAACCTTACCATCTATATTTTCAACATCCTCAGTCAGGCTGACGTCTCTATAAGTTCCATCAGGAAGCTTCAAACCATGATATACTACCAGATTTGGAGTTCCTCCCCAGAACATAGCACCACAGTCAAAAGAAATCTTCCAGTCATCACGTTTCTTCAGCAAATTTCCACCATAACCAAAACCCAAATACGGCTTAAATGAATTCGAAGTGGCAGTCGCACGAACCATACCATCTTCGTCAGGCTCAACGATATAGGGTCTTTGTACTGTATTTCCTTTGGAATCAACCATCATCTTACTCACCAACACATTACCATCAGCATCAGTAATATCATGAGAGAAGTATCCAACAGCGAAGCCCATATCACCATAGTCTATGAACTTTTGCCTAACCTGCGGCGGCATTTCGACACCCACTCCACTCAAAGTAGGGAACTGATTAGGGTCAAAAGTAATCAAAGGATCTCCATTAATGGCACTCGTATACATCTTATTATAGATTCCCGCCGAAACCAGTGAAACCATCGCTTCCGTAGAGTTCACGGCCTCTGCGAACTTGGAAGCCCCCCAATAAAAGCCTGCAGTAAAGTGCCAGTGCTTATTCTCTTTGAATGGGAACACATCAACCAAGAATTTGAAGTTATTGAGAGTTGGCTTACCGATCATGTCTACATGGTCATCTATATCAAAACCCGTAAAACTATACATAAAGTCTCTGAGCTTGTCAAACCGTGTTTCTTGACGATTACCATCCTCGTCATAACTTCTTGCCGGCTGACCATTAATGGTCATCTCAAAGGGCATTCGCTTTGTGAAACGAGGCATAAACTCATATCCGAGTCGCAACTGCGCCCACTCTGTTACCGGAGATGCGACATCGAAGCCGATACCAGTTGTACCAAGCGTTACAGAGACATCCAAATGCTGGAAGATTTCATGTTCCTTCCAGTATTGGAAAATTGGGATATACTTTTTAGATGGGTTCACATCATTCAACTCACTCAAGATTGAACGCATCTTAACACTGTCGGTTTTAACACTATCTGTCTGAGAAAAAGCACCTAGTCCCAAACTGGTCAATACCATAATACATACAAATTTCTTCATTTCTTTTATGATTAATCTGTTACCCTTTTATCTCATATACCATCGGCCGTCACGTACTACCATCGGCACCACGATCTCTTCGTTGGTGGAATCGCCAAAACAAAGCATCATAAACACATTGGTATACTTTTGCAATGTATCAGTCTTTGCATTGACGACCCGTACTTCGTAGATTCCGCGATGGGCCTGCTCCTGCTGATGCACAAACTGGTGGCAGTTATCCCGCAATTGATTCCAGTATTCCTCTTCCGAGTGTTTATTCAGGCCATCCTTCCCTTGAAGAAACTTCTCATACTCCCCATTTATCAAGTGCTCGTAATAGCCTTTGGCTGCCAGAGAAGCCATCTCCTCCGCTGTCGGGTTTCCACAGGACATCCCTAATATCCCTAAAAAACCTAATAACCCTACTATCCCTACCAGGCTCTTTCTCATTTCTGCCGGATAAACACGTTAATGGGCGAACCAGTCAGCGTCCAGTTCTCACGAATCTTATTCTCTAAGAAACGCTTATAAGGCTCCTTGACATACTGTGGCAGGTTGGCATAGAACACGAAGGTCGGAATCTGCGTGTCAGGCACCTGCGACACATATTTGATCTTGATGAACTTACCCTTGACTGAGGGAGGCGGGAAAGCCTCGATCAGCGGCAGCATCACCTCATTGAGTTTCGTCGTACCAATACGGGCCTTACGGTTCAGATAGACCTGCTTAGCCGTCTCAAGCACCTTGAAGATGCGTTGTTTCGTCAATGCTGAAGCAAAGATGATAGGGAAATCCACAAAGGGAGCCATACGCTGACGGATGGCGTTGGTGAAGGTATCAATGACAACTTGTGACTTATCCTCCACCAAGTCCCACTTATTCACCACGACCACCAGCGACTTATTGTTCTTCTGAATCAGCTGGAAGATATTCATATCCTGCGCCTCAATGCCACGGGTGGCATCAATCATCAAAATACAGACATCAGAATTCTCTATCGAACGGATAGAGCGCATCACGCTATAGAACTCCAGATCCTCCGTGACCTTATTCTTACGCCGGATACCTGCAGTATCAACGAGATAGAAGTCAAATCCAAACTTATCATAGCGGGTGTAGATAGAATCGCGGGTTGTGCCTGCTATATCCGTCACGATATGACGCTCCTCACCGATAAACGCATTGATCAGACTCGACTTACCTGCATTCGGACGACCGACAACAGCAAAACGGGGAATACCGTCTTCCGTATCATCACCACTCTTCTCTGGCAGCATCTCCAACACCTTATCGAGCAGGTCACCCGTACCACTACCCGTAGCAGCACTGATAGGATAAGGATCCCCCAACCCGAGTTTATAGAACTCATACTGGTCATACAGGTCTTTACCGTCATCAGCCTTGTTGGCCACAAGGATCACAGGCAACTTTGCACGGCGCAGGATCTGGGCAACATCCATATCCCATCCTGTCACGCCGTTGCTGATGTCACACAAGAAGAGGACTAAATCTGCTTCCTCAGTAGCAATAATCACCTGCTTTCTGATTTCCTCCTCGAATATATCATCAGAGTTCACCACCCAGCCGCCGGTATCGACGACCGAGAACTCCTTGCCATTCCATTCACATTTACCATATTGCCGGTCACGCGTCGTACCAGCCTCACTGCTGACAATCGCCTGCCGCGTCTTCGTCAGACGATTGAACAAGGTCGACTTTCCCACATTCGGGCGTCCTACTATGGCTACTAAATTTCCCATACCAAATATTTTATTTGCAACGGACAACAGGACTTAAAGACTTAGTCGTTTTAGTCGTGTAGTCCGTTGCCATTATTATTCCGGATTATACCCGAAGTGATTCAACTCTCTCTCTGACGAACGCCAATCCTTATCGACCTTCACGAAGACCTCCAGATAGATAGGCTTCCCAAAGAACTTCTCCAATGCCTTACGCGACTCCGTGCTCACCTTCTTTAAGGCCACACCCTGATGACCGATGATGATACCCTTCTGACTGTCACGTTCCACATAGATGACGGCATTGATGTGGATATGCTTCTCGTCTTCCTTGAAGCGCTCTACGCTGACCTCCACAGAATAGGGAATCTCCTTGTCGTAATACAGGAGTATCTTCTCCCTGATAATCTCTGAGACAAAGAATCGGGCCGGCTTGTCCGTCAATTGATCCTTGTCGAAATAAGGCGGAGAGTCTGGCAACAGCTCTAAGATTCTCTTCAAGAGCAATTCTGTGCCGAACTTGTTCTTGGCAGAGATCGGAAGAATCTCCGCATTCGGCAGCAACGTATGCCATTTCTCAACGATGCCAGTCAGTTTAGCCTGACTACTCCCCTCGCCCATTGGAGAGGGGTCGGGGGTGAGGCTATCAATCTTATTGATCAGGAGCAACACAGGCACCGACATCCGGGCTACCTTATCCAGGAAATCCTGGTTCTTCTCCGGATTCTCCACGACATCAGTCACATACAGCAACACATCAGCATCCTGCAAGGCCGACTCCGAGAAGGCGAGCATCGACTCCTGAAGCTTATAGTTGGGTTTCAACACACCTGGCGTATCTGAGAATACGATCTGAGCCTCCGGCGTATTGACGATACCCATGATCCTATGACGGGTTGTCTGGGCCTTGAAGGTGGCAATGGAAATCTTCTCACCGACGAGTTGATTCATCAGTGTTGACTTTCCCACATTCGGGTTCCCCACGATATTCACAAATCCTGCCTTGTGCATCTGTTTCATTTTAGACAAAAAAACGCATTGCCCAGAGAGCATGCGTTTTTCTGTGGTTAGATATTCTATTGACTACTTATCTCCGTCATAAGCCCACTTATAATACGAGGCACCATGCACGAAGCCTGCTCCGAAGGCGGTAAAGATCATATTGTCGCCTTTCCGCAGCTTACTCTCGTTGTCCCACAGTGCAAGCGGTATCGTAGCCGCACTCGTATTGCCGTAATGCTCAATGTTCACCATCACCTGGTCCATCGACAGCTCTAGACGCTTAGCCACGGCCTCGATGATACGCATATTGGCCTGATGGGGCACAACCCACTGGATATTATCCTTATTCAGACCATTACGCTCTGCGACCATTACACAGTCGTTGCTCATGTTCGTCACGGCATAGCGGAACACCGTGCGTCCCTCCTGATAGAGATAGTGCAGACGATGGTCGATAGTGAAATGCGACGGCGGGCAGACAGATCCACCTGCCTTCATGTGCAGGAACGGAAGTCCCTTGCCGTCTGTACGCAGATAGGAGTCCATCACACCGATGTTCTGTTCCTCCGTAGCTTCCAAGAGCATCGCTGCAGCACCGTCGCCAAAGAGCGGACAGGTGGAGCGGTCCTTATAGTCGGTAATCGACGACATCTTGTCTGCACCGATGAGGATGATCTTCTTGTAGCGGCCACTCTGAATCATCGAGGCAGCCACGTCAAGCGAGTAGAGGAATCCGCAGCATGCACCCCAGAAATCGAATGCCATAGCATTCTTCAGTCCGATCTTGCCCACTACTATGGACGCCGTGGATGGGAACTTATAATCCGCCGTAGAGGTAGCTACAATCAGCGCATCGATGGTATCAGGATCCACGCCCGTCTTCTGAATCAGCTGCTTGGCAGCCTTGCGGGCCATATAGCTGGTGCCTAAGCCCTCTTCCGTCAGGATGCGGCGCTCCTTGATGCCGACACGCGTCATAATCCACTCATCATTGGTGTCTACCATTCTCGACAGTTCCTCGTTGGTGAGGATATAGTCGGGAACGTAGCCACCAATGCCGGTGATTATCGCATTGATTTTACTCATTTACTCTGCGACTTCGTCCTCTTTCTTGATAGCAACCTTACCGCGATAGTAACCGCAGGTGGGGCATACTGTATGATATACATAATATGCGCCACAGTTGGGGCATACTGCCAGCGTAGGAGCTACGGCCTTGTCGTGAGTACGACGCTTGGCCTGACGAGTACTTGATTGTCTTCTTTTAGGATGTGCCATAATTATTTAATTTTTAATTCTTAAATTTTTAAACTTTTCAACTTCTCCCATCGGGGGTCTACAGCTTGGTCGGACTCCTCATCGCTGCTTCGGTCAGCTGACAGTTCTTCCAGAACGTTCGTCATGGCCGTGTTACACTTGCCGGGTGCATGCACATGCCTGATGGGTATAGCCAATGCCACAGACTCATAGATGATCCACGTCAGGTCGAGTATTCCTTCGTCCTCAGCCACAACGAGGGTGTCACCATCCTCTGAGTTTTCGCTTCCGAGTCTCACCACCTGGCGCACGTCTGTATCCACAGGCTGCTCCATATCGTCGAGACAACGGTCGCAAGGTATGATCACTGTGCCTGCTGCATGAATCAGGAATTCGAAAAAGCCGGAAGCCTTGCGTATAGACACCGACACGTGCAAAGAACCCCTCTTCACTTCTGCCTCGTCCAAAGCGCCGAAGTATGTATCATCCAAGTCGAAGACCAATGATGTCTCATCGTCTTTCAGACCCTTCAGGTCAACCTTCAGACACTCTAAACTACACATAATCACACAATACGGGCTGCAAAGTTACAAACTTTTTTCCATTTAAGGCACGCTTATTTATATTTTTTATGTTTTTCCTTCAAAATCAGGCCGATAAATCAACCATTATTACACACTAACAGTGGCTTGTGTGCAATTTTTATGTCTATTTTGGCATCTCAATGCGGAACGTGGTACCCACACCAACTTCCGACGACTTCACATAAATACGCCCCTTATGATACTCCTCGACGATACGCTTGGCCAGCGACAGACCGAGGCCCCATCCACGCTTCTTCGTCGTGAAACCTGGGGTGAAGACACTCTTCAGGTCTTTCTTGCGAATACCCTTCCCGTTGTCCGTCACCTCGATGGCCACCTTCGAACCCTCGTCAAACAGGGAAAGCACGATTTTTCCGCGACCCTCCATCGCATCGACGGCATTCTTGCAGAGATTCTCAATCACCCACTCAAAGAGCGAGGCATTCATCTTGACCACCACATTCTCTGCCGGCAGTTCACTGACAATCTCCACTTTCTTCGACGTCCGACGGTCCATATAGTCTATCACATGGGCCAGCACCTCATTCATCGAGGCATCCACAGGTTCAGGCAGCGAACCAATTTTGGAGAAACGCTCGGCAATCAGTTCCAGCCGTTTCACGTCCTTGTTCATCTCCGGTATCAGATCGTCGTCGGGATAGTTCTCCTTCAGGATCTCCACCCAGGCCATCAGACTGCTGATGGGTGTACCTAACTGATGAGCCGTTTCCTTCGACAATCCCACCCACACCTTGTTCTGTTCAGCCCGCTTCGACGACAACAAGGCAAAGATGGCAACTACGACAAAGATCATGACAATGCCCAACTGCCAATACGGATACTGCGAGAGGCGTTTCAGCAGCGTCGACTCATCATAGCACACCAGTTGATAGTCTATGGAGTCTCCGATCTGGATATAGTGCCCGGCCTTGTACATCCTACGGCCATAGTCGGCTACATACCGGACAGAGTCCTTGTCCCTGATGTCCACATTCCGATAGTCCATCACCTGCTCATCGCTGTCAAGCACAATCACCGGGATGGTCTTATTGCCCTGGATCACACTCAGCACCAGTGCCAGGTCAGTCATCTCGTCAGCCTCCTGCAGCGTCTGCATAGCCCGAGCCCAAACCTCCATCTTGTTTCGTTCCTCATCAGAGAGGTCCGTCACCAGAAAATGCGACACCAACAAAGAGGTAATGGCTATGATGATTGCCACAACCACCAAGATAATTTTCACCTGTCGTATTCTGTCTGTCCACTGCATAACGCCGCAAAGATACATATATTTCCCGAAACCACCAAGCATATAAAGCTTTTTCTTTATTCCGGGAGTTTTGGCAGGCGTCAGAAACGGGAAAAGCCCTGAATCATTGCTGACTCAGGGCTTCACACTTAACATATAAAGAAGGCGGCCTCCTACTCTCCCGCATTGCATTGCAGTACCATCGGCGCAGGCGGGCTTAACTTCTCTGTTCGGAATGGGAAGAGGTGGGACCCCGCTGCAATAACCACCTGATGTTTCGCTGGCGCGTAATTGATAATTGATAATTGAAAATTGATAATTATCCATTCTCCATTGTCCATTACCATTACGACCGTATAGGTGACATTTTCCACACAAGAGCTGTCAGCTCCGACTACAGTCCAATGCTGAGCGATATGCTCTCATCTACATCTGAAAGTACGACCGCCTTCCCAATTGTCAATTGTCAATTATACATTGTCAATTGCAGCTGAGCTGCGAAAGTCTT
>JAEEGI010004345.1_pt1 | contig 33234 bp, 39 predicted proteins | sample 8958751 | NCBI WGS metagenome assembly JAEEGI01 (sample SAMN16246545, study PRJNA631951) | gut metagenome | biome: gut microbiome; feature: rumen; material: KS-attached | host: Bos | place: Iran: Karaj | collected 2018-10
ATATGAGGCTTATGAAAACAACTAAAAAATACCCCATCCCATTTTGGACTAGGGGGACGGGGTTAGTGGTCCATTAATTATTTTCTTTTCCCTTACCAATAGCTCTCATAACAAGTCCGAAAACATTCCTTACAAGCGGACCTGCGAAAAAGATCTGCCAGCAAAGAGCCATAGGGAAGTTAAAAGCTGTAGTCTGAAACCACACAGCCACGAACTCACTGCCTGCATCCTTAAAAAGAATAGTTGCTGCAAGGCTCATAAGTGGGCACATAAGGCATACTGACATTGATGAAATAGCAAGTACGATCATTATCATAGGATCTTTGCCTGGAGTAACAAATCTGAAAGCCAGCTTCTGTGCAAGCTTTCCAACAAAAATAAGCTCCAGCGCTACTGCGATAGGCAACATAATGATCATTTCTTTAAAAGCAGCCAAAAAAACAAAGTTCTGAAGGGCGTGGGCATTAAGTGAAATGTTGTAGCAGATCATGGCGTAGACCATGACGAATGCCATAAAGGCAGTAAAAAACACATCCTGTAATTTGCTCTGTGGTAACATAGGGGTTCCTCTCTTTCTTAAATGGGAAGACCTCCGTGTTGTTCGTTATCACCCAGCCAGGATGTGCGTTTCCAATAATACCTTGAAATCTTCAATATTTTTTCGTTAGCAATTGGAGATTATAACAGAAAATAAAAATCTGTGTAAGTATTTTTTATTATTCCTACACCCTCATTCAGCACTTACCAGTTATAAACTCCGCTATTCATAATCGCTCCTAATTATATAATCTCTTTTTCCATCTTCACATGAGGAATTCCATCCTCCATGAACTCGTCAGAAACCACCTCAAAGCCTTCCTTCGCATAGTAACCAATAGCATAGACCTGGGCTTCAAGATATATCTTCTGGGCCTTGAAATGCTCTTTTGCAACCTCTACACCTCTGTGAAGAAGCTCTCCGCCTATTCCCTTGCCATGTTCAAGAGTAACCACTCTTCCAATCTGAACCACGCCCTTCTCAGCATCCCTCATGAACACACGAAGGCAACCGGCAACTCTGCGATTTGAATTCCAGCAAAAGACATGCACTGCATCCTGATCTTTATCATCAAGATCCTGATACAGACATTCCTGCTCCATTACAAAGATTTCAAATCTCGTCTTCAATATCTCATAGAGCTCATTTGTACTGAGCTCATCAAAACGCTTAATACTTATATCCACAACTACTCCTAACTATTATCAAAACCTCGTTCCACACTTAGGACAAAAGTCAAAGTCCTCTGTCGTCTCATATCCGCACTGTCTGCATCTCTTGTATCCTGTAGTAAACCCTCTTCCGCTACTTACCTGAGTCAGATGACTTGGTAGTATCTCCACTTCTTCCCCTCTTGCAATCATTTTGCCAATTTCCGGGTCAAGCTCATAAACAGTTCCACAGCAGCTTGTCTGCACATAGTAATGCTTGTTCCACTTGATCGTCGGGATAAAGAAAAGAGATAACACCGTATAAGTCATGAAAACATTGAAACGCCCATATTTCCCGCAAATGGCACAGGTAATCAGCTGATTAAAGGCAAAATCCTTCCTGCCATCTGTAATTCCCATTATAAAAAACATATTTTTTCTCCTATAAATGGTCCACTAACCCCGTCCCCTAGGACCATTTGGCCTATTCAGCACTAACCCCGTCACCAGATACACAATCACCAGCACCACAAGCACCATGAGCGCGTAGCCCACAAGATACCCAGGATTTCCTAAAACAAACGCCCACCACTCAAGAGGACTTCCCTCAACAGGGCGATTCACAAAAAAGTAATTACATCCAGTTAGCTTATCAAAAATATAAATTGGTGGAACAACAATCAAAAGAAATAGCACACTCCAATGAATATGCCTTATTGACGGAAGAATATCCCCGTTGATCAATAACAGCAATGGGTAAAGAACCAGCGCCCCATGCCAGACATAGCTGTGTAAGTTTATGAAATTCCAAACCGGATACAGCTCTGTCCAGTCAGCAAATATCAGAGCCGCAATAGATGCAGGCATGATCAGTACATAAGCGATTTCCCCGAACACCTCTTTGGCTCTCTTCCATGGAAGATACTCCCGTAAAAGAAATACAAATATCCCTATACTGCACACATGAAGCGGCAGATATCCTATTCCAAATCTATGTACACTGACCAGGAAAAGATCTTTGAAAAGCTCAAGAAATACCATAACAACAGGGATCAACTTCAAAAACCAGACGCGTCTTTTTCCGTTCAAGCGCTTAAATATTGCTATTACAGCTCCTACTGCAATGAGTGTAATAGCAATACTCATAAGATGCTCTGTTCCAAAAAGCGAATATCCCAGTTCTGCTGGTATGTCATCTTCCTGCTTCCAAAAATAATCAGAAATTGCTTCCATTCCATCCCCAGTCGTGTGTTGTGGCGTACTTAACATAAATGTGGTCTGGATTAATTCCCAGCACTTCACCATAAATCTTGGTAAGCTCAGCTGTCAGCTTATCAAATGCACTTGGATTGGGATCTCCATAGATGTTTACACCGATAAAAGCTGTTGGCTCGCTGCCATCGCCCCTGAAATACATCTCCTGCTCATCTGCAAGATCGATCATCAGCCAGCTCTCGCTCTTTCCAGGAAGCAGCGCGATTGCCTGTCCAAGCCTTTCCTTGATCTCTTTTCTCTGCTCAGGTGATGTCTTTACACTTACCTTTGAATCAATAAATGGCATAATATACCCCCCCTTGACTATAATTATTTATTCTTGCACTTCTTATACATTAAATCAGCCACCGCAAGATAGCAATATCCAACGATAATCAAAAACAAAAGAAGAACCAAAATCCACCAAGCACTACCCATGAACGGTAATTCGCTGGTAAATCCAAATGCGCCAGCAGGGCTTCCCCAGTTCAGGAAGAAATATGGATAGTTGATGCCATCCGCAAACTCCCATCCGTTGACATAGCCGATACCTGCATAAATCGCATAGAGAATAGGTGGAATAATTACAAAGAACACATTTTTCTTCTGGATTCTGGCACTTGGTGCTATTACAAAGAAATCCACAACCGCTACAACTGGTACTACAACGTGAGTCAAAATATTCTGTATGTTCCACGCATATACTCCCAATGTCGGCGCAAGCACAAAGCAGAACACAACTCCTGTGAGCGTTATAGCCACAGTTCCCACAAACTTGATCACGTACCATGCACTGCTAGCCGCTTTATCTTTGGCCATCAGGAAAAGACCTATGCCACAGATAACAGCTATAGCAATATTGGACTGGATTGTGAAATACATAAACACCCTTGATCCGCCCATAAAAGAATGTCTTCCAGCATAAGCACTTAGGAATGTGCCAATCAGAGCTGAAAGAATAACGATAATCTTTAATACACTACTAATACTTCTCTGTTTTACCGATAAATTATTCATAATGATACCTCAAAAAACGCATTGCATTGTTAGCAATATGATTGTATCACATGTTTATCAATTTACAAGGAAACTATTTTCATTATTTCATTTTCCACACTGCTTCCTATGTCTTTAGAAAAACAGAAACATCCTGAACAACATCGACAAAATCTGCATGATAATGATAAATCTCAGAACCTTTATGAAAAGAGAACCTCCACGAACAGGAGTCCTGTTCCAGCCAGTCCAGTTATTCCATGTATACCAGCCATCTTCCGGCTTAAGATCATCATTATTAAAATCCTTCGTAGTCCAACGCCAGTATGTTCCGTAGCCTTCAAAAGGATTCTCTTCCTTCTCAGCGTAGGTCTGGCTAGTTGTATGTGCATATGTATTAGAATAAGTCTGTCTGTATCTCTCAGCACCAGGCCTTGTCAGGATATCATATGCAGCATTTATCTCGTTCATCTTCTCTGCTGCCGCCTTATCCCCTGGATTAAGGTCAGGATGATACTTCTTGGCAAGACGTCTATGCGCTTTTTTAATCTCTTCTTCTGAAGCTCCCGGCGCTACTCCCAGAACCTTGTAAGGATCCATCATCATAACTTGTCTCCTATAAAACTGCTTAATATTTTAATATAGTATACTCCACTTTCGATAACTTGGATTCAATAAAAAATCCCTCATGCGTTTGCACGAGGGATTGCTTATCATTTCTTCTTCAGTTCTTCGAGTTGCTTTCTCAGATCAGCTATTGTCTGATTAGCAGCATCCAACTCCTTACCTTGCTCTTCTATTACCTCATCTTTTGCTTCGAGCCTTTTATCTTTCTCTTCAATTACCTTATCTTTCTCTTCTATTACCATATCTTTTTCTTCAAGCTTTACCCGATACTTTTCTTCTGTATCGATGCAGCCGGCAGCATACTGACTTGCCATCTGTTCTCTGTATCTTCGCTGACCTTCAAGAATCTCTTTTGCCTGATTATCAGTGTTAAGTTCAAGAATCATATCTGCCACCTCCGCTAAATCTTCTCGCTCCTGCACAAGAGTTTGGATTTCCTCCCAGGTGTTTGCTTTAAAAAGCTTAGCCCAGTAAACAAGATCATTGTCAACATCTTCCTGAGTTGCCAATTCTAGATACTGTAATTGTAGCACGTTTATACCAATCATGTCAGAGTATTGTTCATAAGTTCTTTTGTTCAAAAGAGCGTATTTAGCATAAAACTCTGGCTCGGCATTAAACAAGTCCTGATCAGTGATACAGTAATGAACCGTCTTTTTAAGCTTGGAGTAATCATCCCCCTCTTTGATACAGTCAAATGCCCTACACATGTATAGGATTGACCTAGGAATCCAGAACTTATCCGTGTACATCTGAAGCTCAATATTCATGATAACTCCACTGTTTAGCGTAAGCTTCAGGTCCATAACGGACTCTTTGCCGATATTGTTAAGGTCTATGGGATTCTCGACCAGAATGCTCTTAACATCCGCTGGCTTTATACCTCTCAAGGCACACACCAGTCCCAGCAGTGCCTTATCCGATTTCTGCAATGTGTAGTGAAAAACAATGTCACTTCTAAGCGTATACTGGATTTCACCAGATGCATCCTTATAACTAAGTTTCTTTGTTTCTTTCGATGGTTCTTTAATATCTTCTTTCAACATATCCTCCTGTTGTTTCTGTCATTTGGGATTAATCTGGCGAGAATGCCTATGAATCCTAGAATAATACAGATATTTGTGATAGTCGGCAAAAGCCGCCGAAAACTATCCTAACAGGAAATTCTTAAGATTTACCATCGAAATTTATTAAGATTTTCTTAAGGTAGATAACTCTACTTTATTACCTCCGCTGGCTCAACTCCCCATCGTTTAAAGTCCTCCAGCAGCTTTTCATATGAATACTTAGCATATTCATATGGATTATTCTTTGTGATCTCTATTGCGCAGTCGAACTTCTTCCCTTGTGCTTCTTCCATGTTCCAGATGGCTTCCTCTACAGAAAGCCCACCCAGATCTGTCTTGGCCGTAATCATGTGAACATCCTTATAACCTAATAGCATCATAAGATCCTCATAAGCTTTCAAGTCTACAGGGCCACATGGTTCATGAAGGAATAACAGAACTCTGTCAGCTCTTTTAAATAGACGCCTCCTACCTCCGGAAGTATGTACATACTTATTAAGCATATATTTAAGGAGCTTTTCTGCCACAGGGTAATCTGCTATTACTCCAAGAGAAAAAGGAGCTACCAGAGCATAGTTGTCCGGATCTGACAAATCCATCCTGTACTTCTCGCACTCTTCTCCTAAACTCGCAATAATGAAATTGTCTTTTTCTTTTCTAAAAAGGACAAGACCTTTCTCAGTGTGAACTGTCCTGTCCTTATAGTTATAAATTTTAATATCAGCAGCGCTGTTTAATATTTCCATAAATCACCTTATCTAAATTATCGTCAAAGCTATTAATTGTAAGAAATGGTCAGTTGACAAGGCTCATCTTCATGAGTGAACTTTACAGTGAGCAAATCCAAATCATCCCTATATTCCCAGTTTTCCATCTCGGTAAAAAAATAGTGATCTTTACCATCATAGAATTTACAAGCGCAAAGATCTTTCTTTTCCAAATCCTTCATCAGTACTGGAATAGCTTCATCTATTATGGCTTTTCTTTTACCCTGGTCGAACCTAAGTCTATAAGTAAGCCAGTAGGAATCTTCTGCTACACAGGAGCTTATGTAATCGTATGCGTAAATAGCTTGTTTACCATCTACATTATGCATGTAACGTGGCAGGTTTTGCTTAACCTCCACAACATAGTCTTCTACTGTGTAAGACGCTTGCACCCTGTTACTTTGGTACGTGGTATAGCCGTTATACGCCATCTGCAGAAGTATCGGTATAAACGGAATCACAACCAGAATATTGGGCACTTCTTTATAATGCAGACATCCCTGAACTATCTTAGCCACCATAATAATATATATACCGATAGCAACATACACCATGATTTTAAACACAAGAACAGCAAAAATAGCGGCTCCTACGCCATCAATACCATGTCCGTGCTGATCCAGAGATGCATCTATATACGCCATTCCCAGCTTGTACACAACTGGCAGCAAAAAGGTTGCAACAATAATAAAGATATATAATACAGGCTTTGATAATGGCTGTCTCAACATATTTCCCCCTATGTTTCCCCAATGTATTTTTACATTCTTTCAAGTTTGCTTTTGATCTGCTCAACCTGTCGTATAGCATCATCGCACTGTTTCTTGGCATTACTGATCTTGGACTGCACTAGCACATCAGCCACAAACCCGTCAAAGAAAAAGTCCGCGAACGTCAAAAAGTCGTTAATATGTATCGATGACACGCCCTGTACATCGCGAAGTTCCTTGCTAAATCTCTGAAGTGCATATCTGGCTTCTTCTATCTCACTTTCTGCTTTGGACATCTTTCCATGTTTGATAAGGCCGGTAATCCAATCTCCACCAAACATATCAAGAAGTCCCCAGTTCCCTGCACTGTTAAGACACTTCCTCGCACTTTGCAGGTGAATGAGTGCATCGTCCGCAGCATTTATAGCTTCATTTATCTCTCTTCTATCAATAGCTCCTGTCATAGTTTCTGCCTCCTTCAGGAAGATACTTGTTACCATCTTAAGATAAGGATAAATCATGGCAAAAAAGATATACATGTTAGTATGCGTTAATTAGATGGATCTAATTTGTCAGATTAGGAAAAAAAGATTTTTCACTTTTGGGGTTTTACTTTGAGCTTATATGTACACCCTCTAGTCCTATAATTAGAGCAACCATAAAACTCACCGTATGGTCCACTTCTTTTTTCCAAAACTCCACCGCATTCTGGACAAGACATCAATCCATCTCGTAATTGGTTTCCATATCTTTTACCCATTTCAAGGGAAAAGACAGACTCATTACCCGTTACAACAACCAGGAAAGCTTTGATTTTTGCTCGCGTAAGTGCAACATAGAAAAGTCGACGTTCTTCAGCATATGGATACGATTCTTTGCCTTCAAGCAAGCTCTCCACAAGTGGATCGTCCTGAATTTTACTAGGAAATCCCATTCCCTTGTCCTTGTTGTTAATTATGAAAACATAATCTGCCTGCAAACCTTTAGACTTATGCGCTGTTAAAAACTGCATCTTCAAGTCTCTTCTATCTGGAAGCAACACGTTCGCAATCTGTGTTGCCACATCATATTTACACTCAAATTCCTCACAATCACTCAGCAACCTACTATCAAATGTATATCTTCCGATAAAGAAAACAGTGCTATTTACTGGAAGTGATCTCAGCACTTTAATCATACTCGACACAGCAAGTTGTTCGTTAAATCCCCTGCATTCTCCAAGCGCGAATCCACGCTCACTTGGTGTTCCTTTAATATCTTTCTTAATCTGTGCAGGATTCTGCATTACGAACTGACCGCTTATTTCAATCAGACTATCACTAAAACGATATGTAGTTTCTATCTTGCTATACTCTGATGGTCCCCAGTACTTAGAAAAATTGAGAATATAATCCATATCGCTTCCAGTAAAGCGGTAAATGCTTTGCCAATCGTCGCCCACACAAAATAGGCTATATTCAGCCGAATCCCTAAGCGCCTTAAGAAGATTATAGCGAGCTTTAGAAATGTCCTGATATTCATCTACGATCACATATTTATACGGATTGATATACTGCCCATCCCTGACCATGTGCATAGCTATATTGATCATGTCATTAAAGTCAATCTCACCATTCTTTTCAAGCTCAGCAGCATATGCATCATAAATAGGCTCAATCAGATCAATGAGCGCAGCATTCCTAATCAACTTAAGGTTCTTTTGTCTCATATCGCGGAGCTGCTCTATATCACATTCATTACTCTTCATAAGAGAAATGATAGTAGCTATTAACTCAGAAATTCCTGTAAGAACATTCTTTGAATTATTCTCTGAAACCTTATCCCATATATCAGAAGGTGAAACGGCCTTGAATTCTACGCCATTATCCCTAAGCTTCTTTTCGAGTGAAGACAAAAGTTCTCCATCCAAACGCTCATAGGCGTAACACTCTATCATTACAGTATTACGCTCTTTGTGAAGTTTCCTCTTCCACTCCATGCTCTCACGATATTCCTCGGATGGAGTTTTTCCCTCCCTAGCTGAGAAATATTCCGGAACCTCACCCTTTTTATTGATTCCAAAATACTCAATATAATAGCCATAATCTGTCAGATAAAAGTCAGGATAGTACTGAGCTCTATCTTCTGTTCTCGTATCATGCTCATATTCTTTTTCATATTCATAAGCTATTCCATTTTGGAAAAGAAAATTCGCAATATCCATCTCACCATAACTCTTAACTTTATCGCCCTTAAGCGCTACTGGTGGATTGGTTCTTAAGTATTCCTCATACTCTGCTTTAGTCTGAAAATCAAATTCAGAAGCTTCAAACTTATAATTGGATAAAAAGTATCTGCATAAAAGCGACAAATACTTCGAATTATTCATATTCTCTGTAAGCTGATCACGAGTGAATTTCGGCAACTGGATACTTGTTATCTTTGGCACAACTCCATTTACAGAATTGATGATATTCATTCCCAACTTATGGAACGTAGAAGCTTCTATGTTTTCTCCTGTTTCTTTGCTTATCCTATCCTTCATTTCTGAAGCAGATGCATTTGTGAATGACAGAACAAGTATATCTTCTGGCTTGCATACACCTACTGCCAAAAGATACTTTATCTTTCCAACTATTGTTGTAGTCTTACCCGTTCCTGCTCCAGCAATAACTAAATGATTAGGCATTGGTTTCACAATGCACTTCATCTGCTGTTCATCAAGAGTTCTGCCCTCAACATTACCGATAAGCTCGCGTCCTCTCTCGACTAGCTTGGTTGCTACTATATCATTATGAGCACTGATTCTAGAATCCATGCCACCAAAAAGCTGCTCAACTATTTTCTTTTGGGAAGATATCTTGCGGCTTGTAATGCGTACAATAATAGGAAGATTTTTACTATGCGCACTAATATCACTGTAAGCTTTCTTGGCCTCATCAGAAAAAGAAGCATCCAGAAACTCTGCATCACTATTCAATGCTTGCTCTGTTGCCTCTATAAAAACATCTACTTCATCGCAATAATTGTTAAAAGCAGATTTATCCTTTTCAATTTTCTGATTTATAACATCAAAAATTCCCATACTAACACTTTATTCATCATTTCCATATTGAGCTTCTATTTTATGTATATTGCTTGAAGGAAATGCAGATGCAAACCAAAAGACCATTATATATCCAATAAGAACTCCAAAGAAGAGTGTTATAAAAACTGCCATAGAAAAAATATGTACATCAGCAGGATTTATTCCTTTAGCAGAAACAATCATATTTCCTCTTTTTGCTATAGAATATGCTAAAACCAATCTAATAATTAAGCAAATGCCAAACACTATTAGAAAAAATCCAGCTTGCATAAATAAGAATGCGTTGTTACTTCCATAGTTCATAGTTGCATCTCCTACTACCTTATTCTTTCACATCATGTTTGCTTTATCATAATCCATGCATCACTTAAAGCAATGTCCACACAGGCTATACCCTTTTGATGTCAGTGTCTGAGTGCTTTCAGATGACGTAGAATAGTTCTCTGGTTTTATCTTTTTTACATCATTACATGTTGGATGGTGTACCTTTAACGTATTTGTATTAAGCACATAAGTTTCAGTTGTATTCTGCTGCTCTGGAATATTATATGTATCGAAACCATACCCTGATTTATTACTGCTTTTAGCTGAGCCGGTTGTTGTCGTTGCCGCAGCTATCGCTATTCGACCTTCCTTTTTCCCATACTCATTATAGTGTTTTAATAATGCATCTCCGTTGGCTCCTATAGCTGTCTGGAGATCAGCATTATTTTCATAATAATAATATGCATTGAACTCCTTCGTATTACCTTTATAAGTTTTAAGAGCTTCTACTTCCGCAGATTCTGTTGCCGTTGAAGCTGTCGAATTTGATGCTACTGAAGTATTGACAGATGCAGTCACTGTGTTTGTACTACTTGATGCATCTAAAGAACCCGGGTTACACTTTGAGCAAGGTTCATATCCTTTTGCTACAGCATCCTTCAATGTTATAGAAATCTTACTCTTCTTAAGGCTACTGCATCCATCCGCATGATATTTCTTTCCTGTCTTAGTAATATATACAGTAGTATCCACTCGCCGCACTAACAGCCTGTGCAGGAAACACCAATCCTGTAATCATAATAAACGCAATAACTAATGCCATTGATTTTTGCTTTAAAAACAACTTCATTATAAAACCTCCTTGTTCCATCGTAATAGAACTTATTCTTTTCTCCAAAATAAAAACACCGCACGCTGCGATGTTTCATAAGTTGCAGCTGGCTGACTCATTAAGTCCCTATAGCTTTGTGTCGCCGGATCACTCCGGTTTTACCAATATTTACTAGCAACCATTTTATTGATTACTAATATTGATTTCAAGAAAATTTTTATTAAAATTGCAAAAATAATATTATCATTTAATTTTCGTCAGAGCTATTGCCCATTATTCAGCATCATACCTGGCAGGAAAGCTTTCTTTTACTTATCCTAGCTAATACGCCTTACGGATATATTTTCCGGCAATTATCAAGATCAGCACAGTCATCTTCTGATATAAAAAACTCTGCTACACCTGATAGGTCATTATCAAGAACCTTATTAGTCCTTATGAAATCAATAAGACGTTCTACATTTGTTTCAGCATCGTCCGTTTCAAGCCATATCCCAAGCTCTGTACTAGAAAGATATTCATAGCCGTTATCTTTTATCGAACCATCTGTAAATTCTTCTATCTGTTCCGGCAAACGATAACATATGTCCAAATCAGGATTGCTCATTTTCTTTGAATCAAGAACTACTACGATAGTCTGCATTTTAGATCTTCCCCCATCAAGATTCATGTAAATTATCCGATACTTTTTTCATATAAAAATTAATATAACTCTTCCACATAAAAAGTGCCAGCCACCGAGCGTTTTGACTCAATGTCTGGCACATAATTATTCTCTATTATCCAAACTCAGCTTCCGATTCTCTTATCATATCGCTCAGCTTGTTATCTGATATATCAAGTACCCAGGCAAGCATGGTGACATTGTGGGCATGTTCTTCCACAGAGAACTTAGGACATGTAAGGTAATAGTCTATCTCGTCGTTTAGCTTTTTCCTTATATCTTCTTCTGAGCGCATTCTGTCATTTCCTCGTCATCATAAAAGCGGTCTTGGTATCTTGTCTTAGCTGCGTTTTTTATAGATTCCTTGATTTTTTTCTTAACTTTTTTCTTTGCAACTTTCTTTAAAATCTTTATTGTGATTAGGCCTGTAATAACTACTAATGCTGCAAGTATAAGTGGGAAATTACTCTTAATAAGCTTCCAAATATGTTCACGTCTTTTTCTTTTCATGTATTTCTCAATCTGCTTTTTCATGGAACTTCCTCCAGATAAGTAGTTTTAATGCCTTGTGTATTTACGATAACACATTGTCATTATAACATAAAGAAGCACAAAAAATGTACCAACCATCGTGTTTTATATATTACAATGGCTGGTACAATATTATTCGATATCTATATTTCGTCATCTTCAAACGCAAGTGTCAAAACATCATCTGACACTTCGTTACATATCTCTTTTATCTCACTTTTTCCTACAAGTCTGAATCCATCATATGTAAACTGTGGAGATGTCACGCAAGAAACAAAAGTATAGTCAGTACTGTCCAGATTCACAGCTGCGAAAATAGCACCTTTGGGAATGACCACCATTACATTTTGGCCTTTCTCTATATCTTTTCCCAAAACATATTCTGATATGCCCTGCTCTGTGATAACTGTAATCTTCATACCACAGCCTTCGTGGTAATACCATATCTCCTCGCAATCTATCTGATGGAAGTGAGATACATCATCCTTTTCCAAGAGAAAATATATACTTCCTGCATAGGGTCTTCCTGAACCAGGAGCCTCAGAAGTATAGCACTCACAAAAGTATCCTCCCTCAGGATGGGCCTGAAGCTTGTAATATTCTTTTAATTCGCTGATTCTGTCCATCGCTTCCATCTCTTTCTCCCGTTTACGCTTTCTCTTTTCCCCACTCCTCAAGAAGTCTTTTCGCCTGCTCTTCTGGATATTTTCTGAACAAGCCTTGAATACTCGTTCTCGTCGATTTTGTATTTCTTTTTGATTATGATATACGCAGCTATCATGGCAGCTAGTGGCACAATTACCATACCCAGGCGAAGCATGAAGGTCTGAATTGGCTGAACACTTGAAATATAACCATCTGCCATAGCGAGGGCTGTAGCGCTGTCCATATTGCCTGCGCCAACCTCGGATTCCAGCGCGCTTATGCTCTGGCTAACGGCGTAAATCCCACTAATTATCAAAATGAGCGAAGCTGCTCCCTGATTGAGCGCATTTGATAATTTAGAGGCAAAAGACCTGATAGCTGAGATGATGCTATCATGGCGCTCGCCAAACCTGTACTCATCATATTCGATGGTATTGTTAACCATAACGATTGTAGCCAGATTGAACAAGCCCTGGGAAAAGAAAATGATAAATCCCACCACATTGAGCACTACTACATTCATTGGAAGCACATACCCAAAGGATAAAAAGAGAAAATAACAGATTACCAGGCACAGGATGCATCCAGTAATGACCTTGGTCCTGCTAAATTTACCTGCCAGAGATGGATAAGCAAACTGAGCACAGAGAGTACCAAGTCCGTACATCACTGTAAATATTGTTATGAGATTTCCTGCCTCTGAATAACCAAACTGGAAATAAAAGAAATTAACTCCAAGAAGTAAGAGAAGCTGCTGCCCTACGCAGAAAAGAATATACGCAATTCCCGCAGTGATCAGCTGATCATTTCTTGCAAGGATCCTTGCCATGCTCCGAAGAGTAACCTTATCCTTATTGTCCTGTCTCTGAGCTTCAGTTACACCTAGAAATGTGATTGTCTGGAAAAGAATGAATCCCAGCGCAACGATAAGTGCGATCACGCGAAATGCTGTAACTGCATTTCCTGCAATTACAGTAGGTACGATTCCTGCAACAAGGAACTGTCCGATACAGACAAATATTCCCATGAGGGTAACTAGCGAGTCTCTTTCTTTAGGATCACTAGATAGACTCGGAAGCATTCCCCAATAGGCAATGTCATTAACTGTATATGTCATTCCCCACAGGAGGTAAATAATACTAAAGAACAGCACGAATGCCCATCCTGTAGGTCTTATGGTGAACATAGCGATAACAACCAGCGCATTTAGTACCGCGCCGACGATGATGAATGGCCTGAACTTTCCGCTTTTAAAGTGGCAATTCTCAATAATAGTACTCATCATAAGGTCATTCACAGCATCCCAGATCATGCAGATGACCATAGCTACTGATATAACTGAGAACTGCGCTACTGTAAGCTTTATGGTGTACTGCACATAGGTGAGCACAAACATACTCACTAGCACATACGCAGCATCACGGCCTGTAGCCCCCACACAATAACACCATTTGGTTCTTTTATCGATGTGTCCCTCCATACTTGTCCCCCTTTTTAAAAGAGCTCTCATCTAGTTTATAGATAAGAGCTCTAATGTTTTATTTTGCAAAAAGTTTTCTGCCAAGCCAGATGCAGATGCAAGCACCTACTGTTGAAACGATAAGGCTACCGATGGTTCCTGAGGATGTGAAGCCGATAAGCTTAAATACCAGGCCTCCTACAAATCCACCACCGACACCAAGAAGAATGTTCTTGATTGTTCCTGACTTCTCATTCATAAGTCTGCTAGCAATGTATCCAGCGATTGCACCAAGAATAAGTCCCCAAATAAGTCCCATATCATTTACCTCCAATTATCTTTATGTTATTTTTTATGTTTTGGTTGATGATATCATTATATTTGAGACTTATAGACAAATCTACATAAATATCAGAATTTAAGGGCTTTTTATTTCACTAATTCTGCGAAATAGAGATAGTTAGTGATTTTGCTTCTTATATTCTTCGATAAGAGCGATATCACTGTAAACTCCTGCGCTCATCTGTAATCTTGTGAAACTTCCTGAAAAGACCTGCTGCCCTGAATGTAGTCTGCATAAGCAGTCTGGGCATCTTTCCCATGAAATACTTTACAAAGGCCGCACATATCACAGTCAGCAATGCATGGAAATCTCTCTTTTATGAAAGCTCTGCGTTCTTCAATTGTTGATTCTGCTATTTCTGGCGGATTCCCCATAGTTTCTCCTTAATGTATCTGCCTGTCCTGACGATACTTTTCCATGTACTCCTGGTTAATCTCTCGGATTTCTTTTTTACCATCAATATAGTCCTGATAAATATCCCAGGGACTTCCACCGCCAAGCCAGCATGATGAACAGTTCTCACAGCCGCCACCACAATCAAGTGACGCCTTGACTATCTGTTCGCGTTCTTCTTTGGTTGTATCCTTGATAAGAATGGATTTCATAAGCATTTACCTCGCGCCATTCATCCCCATAGCCTTCAGCATTTCCATTGCCTTGTTGTAGGCCTCCTTCATCTTCTGAGGATCATTTGTAGCAATACCCCTATCCTTGGCAACTGAAAGGAGTTTGTCATCATCACTTATAAAAAGAGCTTCTGACTCGCAGCTGGCAATATAATCAGCCGCGTCACTATAGCTAATTCTCACAATTTCAGCATGATGTCTTTCTTTTAACATGGATATCTGTTTGCCTAGAACTTCGTCTTCTTTTTCACTTAAGCATAGAATAATCTTAGAATACACGTCTTCCCCCCATATTTAGCTAATGCTTTATCTATATTCCCATTGTGAAATAACCTGGATTATTTTGCAAATTTTATGATTTTTTAGCTAATGATATTCAGTTATAATCCGATATAGATATTAGAAAGGAGGAAGATAACAGATGAACAATCTTCCTAAAAGATAAGGTACCGTCACTGTGGCAGGCTCCCGGTGGCGGTACTTTTTTTATTATACATAGTATACGTAATTGTTTTTTCTTGGAGCTGCGTTGTTAGCAGGTCCAGCTGAATATCCAAGTGCACAGTGGCCGATTCCTTCGTAGTCACCCTCTATGCCAAGCTTCTTAAGCAGCTCTTTTCCAAAGTCAGATTCGAACTCTTCCTTAGCTCTGTGAATCCAAATGCTCGCAAGGCCAAGGCTCTCTGCTGCATTCAAGAGATTTCCAAGTACGAGTGATCCATCATACTGATAAGTAGGAACGCTCTTGTCAGCGAGCACGATCAGAACAACTGGTGCTCCATAGAATGGATCTGCACCTTCGTTGAGACCAGCGATCTTCCTGTTCTCATCAGAGAGCTTGTCTCTGAACTCCTTGTCAGTAACTGCGATGATGATAGGGCTCTGCTTGCCCATGCCTGTTGGTGCAAAGGTTCCAGCCTTGATAACAGCATCAAGCTCTTCCTTCTTGACCATGTCAGGCTTAAAGTTTCTGCAGCTTCTTCTTGTTTCCAACACCTTCAATACTTCGTTCATACCCGTTCTCCTTCTTTTTTAATTATTTCCCCAATAATGCCATGTTTAAGTCAATATCTCCCTAACCCCAACATGGACCTTTTTATTATCATTTATCTTTTGGATGGACTCTGTCAATATACTTTAACAAATTAGTTATTTTATCTGATTAAATGTGTCCTGTTAGCCTATTGATGTCAAATTGCGCTTCTGCGGCTAATGATATTTGGGGTTAAATTTCATGGTATTAGCTGCAATTGCATAAATCTACTGCATGCGGCTAATTGTATTTGATTGTGTTATGCTGCTCCTTTAGCCGATTACAACTGATAACAGCATATGCGGCTAATAGCATGCAAATTTCACTTGCTAACCAATTAGCCGAATTTGTCTCCATTTTATATCTGCGGCTAATCGCCTGTCAGTGGCACTTGTCATCCATTAGCCGAAAATGCCTCTATACTTTGTCTGCGGCTAAACAATCTTGATTTTGTCCCCAAAAGCCATTAGCCGCAAATCCATATTCGTGGCATTTGCGTATGATTTAATACTTCAATTCCCCACCAAACAAAAGCACTTCCAGTCATCGTATTACACGAATCTCGGAAGTGCTTCTATATGTTCTTATTATGCAGTCTTCAAAAGGCTAAACAGTCCAACCAACAACAAGATTGGAAATGCTATATAAAGAAGTCCACCCATTACCAATCCTACGATAATAAAAGGAAGGAAAATAAAGTAGAACATCATTTTCATGATTCCCCATGTAGCTCGGAATGCGAAGCCAGCAAGTTTACCGAAAATCATGAAGAAAAAAATAAGAAACATAATTGTCATCATAAGCTCCACCTCCTGGATTTCTCTTTCATATTAATAACATGTGTTTATGTATCTGATGAGAAAATTATAGATCGATGTGTAACTGACAAAAATATCTAATTGTGCAAAATACATATCCGTATTTTGCCAGAATGTTTCTTATAAAAACAACGCTATCATCCAAATATAGCACACGGTCTTGGGGATCATCATCATACCAAGCATTGGCTTTTTCCTGGCGCCGAGGACTACGACCATATAACAGACAAAGCTCACCGTTACGAGGATTGCAAGCAGCCACTCCTGATACACTATGATGAGATAACAAACTGTGATCACGCCCATAATGACAAAGGGAATGTTCCTATAGAGCCCCCAATTTGTCTCATGATCCTTGGAAAACCAGTGATTCTGCGGGAATAAGCAGAGAACAATTCTGATCACGGCAAGTACAACTAGCACTATAAACAGACTGAATTTCTCTGGCATAATTGAATATGTATCGTTCATTCCATGTTTAATTGCCATTACCATGAAAAAGAAAATATAGAAAACTGTCATGGTGATGGAAGAAACAAGATTTCCAAGGCCTAGCCAGAATTCTCTTTTCCTCTGCTGGTCTTTATCCGATGTTTCTCCCTTGAAGTTATATACAATCCTGGGAATCAGATGGAATGCATCACCTCCGCCAAGGAGAAATGTCATGACCATACATAATTGAGCCATCAGACTACCTGTGTTCAAATACCTTGTGCAGAATATGATTCCTGCAACCAGCGCAAATACGAGGTATCCGATGCAGAAAACATTCTCTCCTATCCTCATTCCTAATGGTTTTTCTTTTGCTTTAGATGTCATTACCTTCGCCTCCTATATTAATTAAAGCACTCTTACAATGTATTTGGCAAAAAAATGTAAAAAATTGGCCTAAGTCCTAATATTTATGATTGCTCATCAGGCCAAAATCCGCTAAAGTAGTGATATTAAGTATTTGTTGGGAGGAACACGTCGTGGAACATTTTATTGATGAAAAAACCGTGATGCGGTACTATCTGGAACGCATGGAAAAAGATGAAGTTCTTTTCCTGCAGGGGAAGCCAGAACTTAAGGAGGATATCGGGAAGGCACTTGAGCAGTTGATCGTTGAGTCCAAGATGAACAGCAAGATTCAGATTGCAGTTGTTCTGTGGAAGAAGCTGTTCGAGGGTGCTATGAGCTACATATCCCCTAACAAAAAGGGTTACGACAAGATCTTTAAGTATTTTGATTCTTATGTTGAGTTTGAAGAACTTATCTTCGCTTCTGACTCATTCTACAGAGATCATACTCTGCACTGCCTGTGGGTATATTTCCTGGGCGAGTATCTCTACAACCAGCCTGAATTTACAATGTTATACCAGCGAGATCGTGAGGAATACGACGCACTCAAGGTTATGGAACTTATGGCTGATAAGCTGCACATTCTTAATACGGCTGATACTCAGAGGCTCAAGAAAAATCTGAACATATTGTACGATTTAAATAAGCTGCGCGATTCAGTCAGATGTATCGCAGCCCTTACTCATGATCTTGGTTACCCTCTTAAAAAGATTGAAAAGATCAATAAGAGTATGAATAAGGTGCTTCCTTATTTTGCAATTCATAACTTTGATAATTTCTCATTTGAGTATGAGAATATTCAGCAGGAATTTGTAAATCAGTTCATTGATTTCATCGCAAGAGAAAGCGTTACAAACATACGTATCAAGGATGATGCATCTCCGGAAGCACAAGCGCTTATCAGTAAAATATTTGCTGATAGCTATAGTAATCATGAAATCAACAAGATTGCTCCTATCATTGAGAAAGTTACAGATGAAGAAAAAGAAATAATCAAGAATACCTTTGAACCTGATTTTGTTTTCCATTCTTCATTTAGGCAGAGGGTCAGCTATTACAATGATTTCGAGGCGTACCAGCATGGTATCATGAGCGCATTCCTTCTCATGAAGAATTTACAGGCTTTCCAGGATGTTGATTACTGCAGACCTGAAACTTTTCTTCCAATTTATACTGCCAAAGCGCATGCTCTCCATGATATTCTGGCTTCTATTTCAAACCACACAAGTGACAGTTACCAGATCAGGTCAATTAACGCGGATTCTTTCCTGACATTTGTAGACGAGCTTGAAGAATTCTCCAGAATCTCCAGAGCAAGCCAGAACAGAGAATATGTTGAGGAGTTCTGCGACACAGCACTCTACATGGAAGATGGATGGCTTAATGTTGTATTCGAGTTCAACAACACTAACCTCGATAACCTTGATCCGGAGATTTCTTTCAAGGGCAGATGTAAGAGATTCTTATCTCTGTTTGATATTGCCGAGCTTGATGACTATCTCAAGATCAGAGTAACTATCGTAGGTAAGCTTCCTACAGATGAGAATGAATATGTACTTGAGATTGCTCACAAGCACGCTGATATCAGAATCAACGGCGAATCCAAGAACATCCCTAAGTATCTTAAATCAACTCAGTTCTTCACAAAAGAAGAATACGCACAGCTTGGCTAAAATAATTTTGGACCTAGGGGACGGGGTTGGTGGACCATTTTTTGGTCTACCAACCCCGTCCCTCAGGTCCATTTTTTGAATCATTGTACATCAGACTGATACTGATTTACCTGAATATATTTATTTCCCTGCACTTCAGGGTTGTCTTTGTTTTTCTTAAGATATGTATCAAAGAGCTCTAAGTGAAGCTTGCAGATATTCTCGTGAAGTACATCCGCATCCAATGCGCCAACTATGGCCTTAACCGGAATCAGGTGCTTCATATCTGAAAAGCCCAGATGCTGCATCTTTTGGAATACTGCGCCGATTATGGGAGCTGAATGATCTATAAAAGCTCTTGTCTCAGCATTGCGATTCGCCTGACAGCTGATCTGAACAAAAGGCTTATTCTGAGTCTTGCCCATGTTATTACCAAAGAGGGCTCCATCTATATTAGCTCCGCAGACAAACTCCGGATTATTGAGGCAGAGCATATATGCTGTGGCTCCTCCAAGAGAATGACCGGAAACTCCTACTCCGCATTCAAAGTCGATCATGTCAGCAAGATTCTTTTTAGCATATCCAAGTGCTGTTTCTGTATCTTTTACCCACTCATCAATTCTGGAATTGATGAATTTACAATATTTCTTCTGGAGAACATCAAATTTCTCTGCCAGTTCTCTATCTGTTTCCTTAGTCCTAGTGAGCTTGAGAATGCTAAATACACCTGGCCAGAAGGGCTCGTACTGTCTCTTACTGCATTCCTTACTAAATTCGACTTTGGTTCCATCATCAAGTTCAGTGCAAATGCCATCATAAGGATGCCCCACAGAGATAACCACATATCCATGGGAAGCAAGCTCAATGCAGAGAAAAGAATTAGCTTCTCTATATGAACCAAGACCGTGGCTGAACATTATAAGTGGAAACCTGTTATCAGCTACCTTTGGTGCTTTCTCATAGCATTCAGAAAAGTTTTCTCCTGCTGCCTCGCTCTTTTCATAGTTGATTGGAGCGTGCATGTACTTTTTGAGAGCTATGGCCATTTCCGGCGACATGTACCTTAGCTTGTTCATGCCCTGAATCGAAGCCTTGTCTACCGGATAATACACTCTGGCAGGAATGCTTCTCTTAGTGCCCGGTGCCAGAACTTCGTCTCTGTCGTCATAAACTGTGTAGGTCATTGTTCCAACTGCGTATTCGCCTGTAGGCGTAGGTCTTCTAGTCATAAGCTATTCCCCCATTTCAATTTTGGACCACTAACCCCGTCCCCATGGTCCATTTAGTGTATTACGTTGTTGTAGTCAAACACTGGCCAGCCATTTTCATCCCACTTAACTTCCATGAGCATAGTGTGTCTGTTAGGATCGTAAAGTGGATCTCCCTCGATTTCAAGGTAGGTTCTTGCGTGGAATACGCAAACATCTCTTCCATTGGGAAGCTTAGTGAAGCTGTTGTGGCCTGGGCCGTAGAAGCCTTTTTCTCTGTCAGAAGAAAGGATAGGCTTTTTCTCTTTTTTCCATGCTCTTGGATCAAGGATATCTGCGTCCTCATCAATGCTGAGCATACCCATACAATAGCATTCGCCTGTAGCGCTGGCAGAATATGTCAGGAATATTTTACCATCTTTTTTGAGTATTGCGGGACCCTCATTAACCCAGATATCTACTCTCTCCCAATCATAATCAGGCGTTGTCAAAAGAATCTGCTCAGTCGCAAGCTTAGTTGGAGACTCCATTCTGGCGATATAGAGGTTAGATATTCCGACACCAACACTGACTTTCTCAGCCCAGATGTAGTAATACTCACCTTTGTGCTCCAGGATAGTTGAGTCAAGGCTGAATGCCCTAAAGGAATAGATATCATTATCGCTTGCCTGGATCATACCTTTCTCCACCCATGAATCATTCATAGGATCCTGGCCCTGACACTCCAGTATATATGGGCGAAGCCTCCATTTTTCCTCTTCTCTTGATGCAGCAAAATAGATATAGAACTTGCCATCAAGATAGTGAAGCTCAGGTGCCCAGATATGCTTGGACATATCTCCTGACTCGTGTTTAAGCCAGATTGTCTTTTCCTCAGCGCTCTGAAGGCCTGTAAGTGTATCACTCTTCCTAAGTACAATCTTATCGTAGTCTGGAACAGATGCTGTGAAATAGTAGCTTCCATCTGTATGTCTGTACACATATGGATCTGCTCTCTGTTCTATAAAAGGTTTATTATACTCTGTAATTACTCCATTTCTGGGTCTGGTTTCAATCATAATTCTCCTCACAAAAAAGTTTTATTCAGTGTATTTAACACCATATATTGTCTTGTTCTGTCCACAAGCGGAAAAGACAAATACTTCTCTTCCACTTTCATCAAGCTGCTTGCAAAAGACACCGCTATATTCTATATCATCAATGGATATATGAACATAGTATTTTCCATCAGTAACTGTATAAGTTCCCTCTGAAATCGTGTCATCAGAAGCCTTACTATAAACAGTTCCATCTTTTCCCAAATAAATGATCGAAGGAGCCTTGTAACCGCCACTGATATCAAGTCCAAGTTCCTCAAGGTAGTATCTTCCTGCTATTTCATCAGCTGTATAGCCACTTTCAGAAATCGTCTCGCCATTTGTAATGTATGGAAGCATTACTGGCCAGCCCTCCTCGTTTAAGAAATACTGTCTGGCTCTTGGCTCAAAGTACTCTCCCTTTCCTTCGAATCTTGTATGATAGACTACATATTTTCGGCCATCCTTGTCTATCATGGCTGAGTTGTGGCCTGTGGCCTTATAGGCAGTTTCTAGGGATGGCAGCATATGGTTTCCGCTTATCTTAAGGCCAAAGCCTGAATGATCGTTGTCATAGAAATCAGGCTTTTTATCGTTCATATCAAGATAATCGCCATCAACCTCTTTAGATCTGAATACTCTTATCTGGTAACCACCATCACTGGTAAGTCCACCATAAGAAACAAAAAGATAATAGTAATCACTGTCTGGATCATAGAGAATATAAGGTCCCTCAATAGATTTGTGTCCGCCGCCTAAAAGTTTTTTACCATAGTAAGCATCTACGTTGTTGTCAGTATCTGCCTCAGGGTGGATGACATCGCCAGTTGACTCATCGATTTGGAGAAGGAAAATACCTCCGCTCCAGGAGCCGTATACCATCCACATTTTGCCGTCCTTGTCGTAAAATACTGCAGGGTCAAGGGCGTTAGGATATTCATTGAAGTTATAGGTTCCATCAAGCTTGACGTAATTCTTAAGTGCATAATCCTTGTCTACATAGTCACAGACGTTTGTCTCATCAATGTTGTATCTTGTCAGTCCGGAATATATGAGGCTTTTACCATACTCATACTTGCCATCTATAGTCTCAGAAGTAGCAAACTCCAGAGTTGATGCGTTCCAGGTAGATGAGGTGCAGTAGTACATGTAGTATAAGCCATTAGCCTTGTTATAAATAATATCAGGTGCCCACAGGTGGCACTTTTTATCATCTGTAGGAACCACGCTATCTTTTTTACCAGTAAACTTAAATACTTCTCCACTTTCGTCACTGAAAAGATCTCCGAATATCATGTTAGTAGCTGAGTAGCCATTTCCCTTGATTGTCCATTTCCTAAGATCATCTGAGTAGGCAAAGGTCATATGAGTTCCAACAATGTAATACTTATCATCTGTTACTACTATAGAAGGATCATGAACTGAAGATCCTGCGTTAAGACTTCCTGTCTCTATCTGAGACATGTCAGCATCAAAATTCATTTCTTCCACATTTGCTTCGCTTGCTTCCACAGTAGCTTCACTCCCTTCTGCCGTAGCTTCGCTCCCATTTGGGTTGGATGCACTACTACCGCATCCGGTAATTGTATTTATCAGTAATCCCGCAGTCAAAAAAAATGCTGCAGGTCTTTTTAGCTTTTTTATCATTAAAACATCTCTCCTGCTGTCTTTAATAAACGCCGCGTCTCATCTGTATTTATGAAAAGGCGCGGCGCTTAAGCTATCATATTATCAGTTCTTTTGGACTATAAGCCATCTTGACTATAATGTCCTGATTGTAGTTACCAAATCCTTTTCCGAAAATAGTAAGTCCTCCTACATGCTCGGCATTCTCAGGTACTTCAAGTTTGAATTTAATAAGGCTCTTGGGTGTCAGGCCAAACTGATCTATGTTCACATCTGAAATCTTAAGTCCATCTATGAAGGTTCCTTTGTGATTGACCACTATCATCTTGAGCAGTCCATACTGATTCCAGTTAGGGAACCACCAGTCTGGTGTGAAAATACCCTTTACGTCTCCATAATCTCCAGGAGAAATCCAGGTTCCAAGAAGTGTCTCATTCAAATAGAAATAAATATCTGAAGGCCAAACATTATTAACTCCAGGCGCTTCTGAACTGAGCTCTACAGAAATGCATATCTCATCAATCACCTGATTATGAGGAACAAAATTAGGGATTGTATATTCTACAAAGCCTCTGGTAAACCAGAGAATATCTGCCTCATATCTGTCAGGATGAGCAAAATACCTGTTGTCATCAACCTCTCCAATCAGCCTGTTACCTGATGCAAGACCACAAGTCGGATACACGGAGAAATCCGAAAAATGTCCAACCTTAATATCAGATGTATAAATGTTTTCATTCTGTGGCTTATCCTGAAGCTCAAAGAGAATCTTATCAAGATGAACTGAGCACACCTTCTGATTGCCATGTCCTGTCGCATCCGACGAAACCATGACAATTCCGGCTTCCTCCAGTTTCTTGATATGGCTTGTAAGCGCTCCATTAGTAATGTTAAGTCGCTCCGCAAGCTCATTCATGCTAAGCCCACTTTCATTTAAAAGGACCTTAACTATCTCAATACGTATATCTGAGCCAAGGGCCTTAAATACATTCCTTGCTTCATCGAGAGATTTAATATGTAACATAATATCTTTTCCTCAATCCTAATAGTTTATATCTTATTTTATTCCACTTATGGCTATGGACTCAATAATAACTCTCTGGAAAAGGAAGAACAGTACAAGTGTCGGCAACATAGCGATAACTGATGCAGCCATGATAAGCGCATAGTCACTCTGTATCGCATAATATGAGTTAAAAGATCTGATGACAACCTGAAGAGTCCAGTTTTTCTCGCTTCTAAGGAAAATAGTTGGAGCAAGATAGTCATTCCAGATTCCCATGAACCAGAGCATGAGCTGTGTTCCAAGAGCGCCTTTCATAAGTGGAAGGAATATCTTGTAATATATTCCAAAATAATTACATCCGTCAATCTTGGCAGCGTCCATCAGCTCTGAAGGAATACTGTAAAGATTCTGTCTGAGGAAGAATATCATACTGATATTTCCAAAGCATCCTGGAATAATAAGTGGAGCAAGTGAATTAGTCCAATGAAGCTTGGTAAAAAGAACATACTGAGGAATCATAACTACCGCAAAAGGGATCATGATTGTTGCAAGTAATGCCATAAACAGGATGTTCTTACCTCTGAAATTCATTTTGGCAAATGCAAATGCTGCCAATGAAGATGTAAAACCCCCGATAATAAGTACAGGTATTTCTACCTTAATAGTATTGAAGATACCAGTTACGAACTGGCCTTTTTTAAGCACTTCCGAATACTTACCAATGAGAACTGGATCTGGGATGATTGTAAGTGAGCCTGATAAAATCTGGTTCTTGGTCATGAATGATGTAGCTACCATATAAATAAGAGGGAACACCATTGTAAATGCAAAAAGAGCCAGCACTATAAATATTACAATATTCCAGAATTTTTCTTTTGAAGATAAGACACGGTCAGTCTGATAGTCTTTATTTCCACGTTTTTTCTTAATTGCTACGTCCAAATGTCTCACCTCCTTAATCTATAGTCTTAACCCATTTATCCTGTCCCCAGAAATTGATGGCAGTAATAATGAAGATAATGATCGCAAGAATAACTGCTACTGCACTTCCGTATCCAAGCTGTCCGTTAGTAAAGGCTTTTTCAAACAGATAGAATACTACTGTCGCAGACGAATAGTTAGGACCGCCCGAAGGAGTCATAACCTGGACTTCTACGAATACCTGGAAACCTCCAATAAGTGAGGTGATAAGAACATAAAAGGTTACCGGTGACAAAAGAGGAAGTGTAATGTTCATAAACTTGGCAATGCTTCCTGCTCCGTCGATCATGGCTGCCTCATAATAATCTCTTGGAATGTTCTGAAGTCCTGCAAGGTAGAGAATAATAGTTCCTCCCAGTCCCTTCCATACCATGAAGATGATAAGAGATATCTTTACCATTACTTCATCACCAAGCCAGTTAGGGCCATGTGTTCCTGTGAGGAACTTGTAGATTCCATTCAAAAGGCCGTAATCATAGTTGAATACCCATGCCCAAAGAATAGAAACCGCAACAAGTGATGAAACTACAGGTACATAGTACATTGTTGTGAGAACTCTTTTGCCAGGGATCTTCCTGTTAAGTCCCATAGCTACCAGCATTCCAAGAATCATTCCTATAGGAATACCAATCATATAGATGATGGTGGTGCCCATCGCTCTCCAGAACTTAACATCAGATAAAATCTTGATATAGTTGCCAAAGCCTACCATATTTCCCCAAAGGGAGTTTATGCCTGTCCATTTGCTGGCACTGGCTATAACTGCGAAGACAATTGGGTATGCCATGAAAAGCATAAAGCCCAGGAATGGGGAAGCTATAAAAAGCCACGCCCAGCGCTCTTCTCTTTTAGCCATGGCAGACATTTTAGTCTTAACTCTTTTATGAGATGCCATACTACTGCTCTCCTTTTGCTTTCTTAAAATACGAGCCCCTCCAGTCTTGAAGAGGGGCTCTATAGTAGTCAAAAATTTATTACTTTGTAGCTGAATTCTGGAGCTCGATAGCTTCGTCAAGAGCTGCCTGCATCTCAGGCTCAACCTGTGCTACATAATCCTCTACAGAAATGTCGCCGTTCTTGATATTGAATACACCTGACCAGAATGGTGTGAACCACTCAGCATTGTATGTGTAATCTGTCTCCTGAAGAGCCGCCTCATAATGATCGTTGCCGTCGAAGTATCCAAAGATAACATCTACATTTGATGCATAAGGAACTTTTCCACTGTTAACTGCATCCTTGAATTCGCCATAAGCAAGGTCAACGATGTTAGGAAGCTGGATAGAAGCACCTGTTGTGATTCCGGAAACAGCTCTCTGTCCATCAGCATCTGTTGAAAGCTTAGCAACGAGTTCAGCGCAAAGGTCAGGATACTTGGTTGTTGCTGATACACAGTAACCAACTGATCCCATCCATGTGTGTGATCTTCCATCACCAGAAGGTCCTACAGGCCATCCGCAAAGATTCCACTTATAAGGGAATGTGTTGTCATCCATGAATGCTGCTACATCCCATGTACCACATGCATAGAAAGCAACCTGTCCATCAAGCCATCTCTGATATCCGCCAAGAGCTGTATCCTGCTCAACTGAAGGAGTAAGGCCATTCTTGGTAAGATCTGTGTAGAATGTAAGTGCCTCGATAAGCTGCTTGTTGTTAGCAACGTTAACCTTTGTCATATCATCATTAAGGAACTTAACTCCGTTTGAATAAAGGAAAGGAGTCATGCCCCACTGGTCAGCATTAGCAACACCCCACTGATCAACTTCTCCATCGCCATCAGTGTCCTTTGTAAGTGCCTTACAAACTTCTACGAATTCATCGTAAGTGTATGGCTTGTTAGGATCTGGATAGTCAAGTCCGGCTGCATCAAACAGATCCTGGTTATAAGCAAATGCGAAACAGGAAAGATCCTTAGGGAATGCGTAAAGAGAACCGCTTCCGATGTTCTTGCCATCATAACGGTAAATTTCCTGTGTTGTTCCCCAGATACTGGAGATTGTAGCATCATCAACATACTGATCAAGTGGCATGATGTAGCCATTATCTACATATGAGCGAACTGCTGCAGGTCCAACATAGAATACATCAGGCATATCACCTGCTGTCATGCTGGCAATCATCTTCTGATTGTACTCATCCTGAGTAGTTACTTCGAATACTATTTCTTTAACCTTATCTTTGTGTTCCTCTACGAACTGATCTATAAGCTTCTGGTAGATCTCTTTCTCATGCTCCTGCATGTACAGAAATACATGAAGTGTCTCCTCACCTTCTCCGCTAAGAGTTGTTGAAGAAGACTCTGTCTCATTAGTTGCCTCGGTAGCCTGAGCTGCCTGATTGTCGCCTGAAGCTTCCCCTGCTTCCTCAACAGTTGTCGTTGAGCATCCCATTAGTGCAGAAGCACCAACAAGCATAGCCAATACAGAACTTAAAACCCTTCTTTTCATAGTCAATCCTCCTAAATAAGTTTGCGTCTACGTGTAACTTATGTAGCAATTTTACTAACACCCCATATGGTAGTCAATGGTTATTTTTGATTTTCCTTAAATATTTTATATTTTTGTCGTTTTAAACAAAAACATAAACTACTTTTTGTAAATCTATAATAATTAATGGATTAACAAAAAAACGGCAGATCATTTCTGATCTGCCGTCTCGATATTTCTTATGGTGTATATGGGTCATCTATCTCAATATATCCAGCTTCATACTTGCCGTTGTTATAATTGAGGTTAAAACCAAGTTCAAGTGGCCATCTGTGAATTGGCTCGATGTAGCATCTAAGGACTGGGTTATCAGTGCCATTTATCTCAGCATAGTACACAACCCTTGTCTCTGATGTATAATCATCTGACCACCAGTTAGAAAGGTAGTCATCACCAACTTCTTCTGTCATGGAAAGACCTGCTTCCTTGACGTTGAAAGTAATCTTGCCATCTACTGGCTTATCATATTCTACTTCATAGCCCTTGCCACCATTTTCTGTCTTGGCAAGAGGAAGCTCAACTTCCTTATACTCCCCTGATGCTTCGTCCTTGTCAAAGAGCCACATATCGCCGAAGGAATATGGATCTGTGCTGGTGTCATAGGAAAGAGTTACAAGTATTTCTTTTACTCCATCTGAGTCAAGATCCCCTGACTGAACATGAGGGAAGCCTGTCTCCCAGCCAACTGGAGTAACGAGCTTGTCACCGTTACCAAACTCAATAGTGTATATAGCTGTCTCGTCATCCTGCTGCCAGCTACGGCTTACTCGGTCTGTCTGTCCATCACCGTCATAGTCGCAGTTCTTGAACTCATCCTGCCATGAATAGCCTGCGCACTCATCGACATAGCCTTCATGCTCCCATAAAACAAATGGAGAAGAATCGTAGCCATCTGTATCTGCTGTCTGTTCTGTTTCTTCGGAAACTTCTGCTGAATCGCTTGTCTGATCTGCTGCCTCTGCTACCGGCTCCGCATTTGTCTCTGCAACAATCTCTGTCTCTGCAGCATTTGTCTCACTGACGTTACTGCCACATCCAGTAGCCATCACTGCTAACAGACATGACATAACAAAAAGATTTGATTTTCTCATATTTTCCCCCTCATAAGATATGTGTTCTTACACCATGGGCTCCAAAAGGCATAAGAGCGACCTTGGCAATTAAGCTGCATTTGAAGCTGCCTTTTTTTGCATATAAGCTTCTGTTCTCTTCTGAATATTTTCCTGAAGATTTACAAAGAACAGGAAATTGTCATATATGTGAAGGCTTCCCTGTGGGAAAACATCCAGTATAGGTGGAAATGCAGCTGAATCAATTCCGGTAACTATAAGCGTACCTCTCTGAGGATCAATGTAGGCGCCGTACTTACCAGGCTCAACTGACAGAATTGCACCAGTTACGCTGTCCTGCATGACAAAGCCCTTATTGAGGCTCTTATCCGCCACAACGCTGTCTGTTCTCCAGTTAAGTGGATTGATTGAAATCGCCTTGGTGCCCTTAGGAGTGATGATCGTATCAGTTACATTGCCATCTTCGCAGTCAAAGCTTATGACAACACCTGTATCAGTCTCGCCCTTTGCAGGAACTATCTGTGGATATTTGGAGATCATATCCTCTGTCATATTCCAGCCAATGGCATAAACTGCTATCAGGTTGTTCCTAAGGCTCACAGCTCTTTCGCTATCACCGCCATAATATTCTTCCAGTAGTCTGTAGCACATATCAGCTCCCTGAGAAAAGCCTGCAAGCATAAGTGGTCTTCCGTTATTCTTGTGTTCCAGATAATACTTAAATGCTGCAGACACATCCAGATAGGCATTCTTCATAGCCTGCTCCTTGGCTACAGGATCTGACATTTCATAAACCTTTATAGATGCCTGTCTATAATATGGTGCATATATTCTTGCTGTCTTAGCATAAAGAGCCTGCTGCTGATTCATCGCATTTCTGAAGTTTGTTCTATACTCAGGAGTTATAGCACAGTTACTCTCGCTAAAAATATCAACTGTAGGTGCGATCATAAAGACATCCACCTCATTTTCAGGATAAGCTCCGTCATACAGCCAGTTCCCAGCTTGTGAATAATCAATAGGGCTGGTAAAAGGAAGCACCTTTACAGCCTTTGCTGTGATCTTCGCCGGATACATAAAAACAAATGCCATCATCAGAGTCATAACTATCACTGTAACTTTTTTCTTCATACTAAAGTCTCCTTTACATATACAATCAATATCAACTTTAGCCAGTGCCACACAATACAATTGTACCATTTTACGTTTATAACTATTGTTAAAAAAGTATAAAAGCTTATTTACTCTGAAAGCTGTCCACCATCTCCTGCAGCTCTACATATCGGTCCATCTTGCGCTCTATCTCAGCATCAACCTCTTCTTTTTCTTTGCTAAGAGCCATGAGCCTTGGATAATCTGTAGCTGCTTCTGCAATCTGAGTTTCAAGCTCTGCGCTCTTTTCCTCAAGCTGCTCGATCTCAGCCTCAATATTGTCGTACTCCTGCTGTTCTTTAAATGATAGCTTGGTCTTCTCACGAGGAGCACGGTACTTACCCTTGGAAGTTTTATCATCCTCCTGCAGCGCCTTGCTGCCTGCATTTACACTACCAGCTCCAGTCTGAGCTTCTTCCAGTGCCTTCTTATGAACAAGATAATCTGAATAACCGCCCTCGCTCTGATACAAACTCGTATCACCCTCAAAGGCAAATATCCTGGTTACTACTCTATCTAGGAAATATCTGTCGTGGCTGACAGTGATAATGATTCCCGCAAAGCCGTCCAGATAGTCCTCAAGAATACGCAACGTCTGTATATCCAGATCGTTGGTAGGCTCATCCAGAATAATTACATTAGGCTGTTCCATGAGGACTCTTAAAAGATACAGTCTTCTCTTCTCGCCGCCTGAGAGCTTGGATATTGGTGCATACTGCATTTCAGGAGTAAAAAGAAATCTCTCACACATTACAGATGCTGAAGTAAGTCCCTCGGCAGTTCTGATAAACTCAGCTGTATCCTTGATGTAATCGATAACTCTTTTACCCTCATCGAGGGCCTCATTCTCCTGACCAAAGTAGCCTATCTTGATGGTCTGTCCTATTTCTACTGTTCCTGTATCTGGTGTTTCAAGGCCAACGATACACTTAATAAGTGTTGATTTACCACAGCCATTAGGGCCGATGATTCCGATTCTATCAAGCTTATTAAAGGTATAGGAAAAGTCTGCAAAGAGCTCTTTTCCCTCGTATGACTTGGAAATCCCCTCTAGGATAATGGTCTTATTGCCCATTCTGGTAGGAAGTGATGAAAGCTCAATCTGTCTCTCTTCCTCAGGCCTTTGTCTGTCGCGGAGGGCTTCAAATCTCTGGATATGGGCCTTTTGCTTGGTTGAACGTGCTCTTGCACCCCTTAACATCCAGGCAAGATCCTTGCGGTAAAGAGCCTGTGCCTTGCGCTCTGCAGCCTGCTCATAGTCCAGCCTTTGCTGCTTAAGCTCAAGGAAGCCTGAATAATTAGCTTCATAGCGATATACGTTACTCTTATCAATTTCCAGAATCTGGTTAGTTACTTCATCAAGGAAATATCTGTCGTGAGTGATCATGAGGAGTGCACCCCTGAAGTGCTGCAGGAAGTCCTCCAGCCACTCGATCATATCAGAATCCAGATGGTTAGTAGGCTCATCCAGTATCAGAAGATCTGAAGGCGTCATAATAGCAGCAACTAGAGCAGCTCTTTTCTTCTGTCCACCTGATAAAATAGCTGGACTACACTCAGGATCATCTATTCCAAACTTAGACAGGTTAGCCTTGATCTCTCCCATCTTGTCCCAGTGATCGCCACCAGCATAGATCTGGTCTGTGATGTTCTGAAGAAGAGTCTTATTCATATCAAAAACAGGGTTCTGAGGAAGATATGAAATACGAAGACCATTGCTGACAACAACCTGGCCACTATCTGGCTCTGTAACCCCTGCGATAATTGATAAAAGAGTCGATTTACCTGTTCCGTTAGTACCAACAACACCGATCTTGTCTGTGTCGTTAATTCCTACTGATATCCCGGAAAGGACAGGCTTAGACATATATGATTTAGATACGTTTTCAACATTTAAAATATTCATAGCAGCATCAATATTACCATGTCATTAATTATTTGTAAAAAGAGCTGTGTAAACTTTATATAGAGTATCTTTTTTGCTATTATATTGTTATCAATTTTTACGAAGGGAGCAGTCTAATGGAAAACTTCACTTTTTATTCACCTACTTTTTTTGCATTCGGAAAAGATACAGAGAGTAAAGCCGGCGATTTAGTAAAGCGCTTTGGTGGCAGCAAGGTTTTGATCCACTACGGCGGAGGTAGCGTTGTTAAGTCAGGCCTCCTTGACAGGGTTAAAAAATCTCTTGATGACACAGGTATTTCCTACGTTCTTCTCGGCGGTGTTAAGCCAAACCCTAGAAGCGGCCTTGTTTATGAAGGAATAGAACTCTGTAAAAAAGAAAATATAGATTTTGTGCTGGCTGTTGGCGGTGGAAGTGTAATCGACTCCTCCAAAGCTATTGCAGCTGGAACTCTTTATGATGGAGATTTCTGGGATTTCTACAGTGGAAAGTGGATAGAGAAAGCCTTGCCGGTTGGAACTATCCTGACTATAGCGGCAGCAGGCAGCGAAGGCAGTCCTGATTCAGTTATCACAAAGGAAGAGGGCATGTTCAAGCGTGGAGCGAGCGGAGATGCGATCAGACCTAAGTTCAGTATCCTCAACCCTGCTCTTACTCAGACACTTCCGCCTTATCAGTCGGCAGCAGGCATCACAGATATCATGGCTCATCTTTATGAGAGATATCTGACAAACTCTACCGAGGTTGAGGTAACAGACAGACTTATAGAGGCACTCCTGCTTACTATGAAGCATGAAGGTCCCAGAGTTATTGCTGATCCTGACAACTATGAGGCTCGTGCCAATATCATGTGGGCCGGGATGATGGCTCATAATAATTCATGCGGCGTAGGACGTTCACAGGATTGGAACAGTCATAATATAGAACATGAGCTCTCGGCACTTTATGATTGTGCTCATGGTGCGGGACTTGCAGTGACCATGCCGGCAGTATTTAAATATGTGATGAATCACAATGTAATGCGCTTCGCACAGGTTGCAGTCAGAGTATGGGGCTGCAATATGGACTTTGAGCATCCTGAGGTAACAGCTCTTGAAGGCATAAATGCATTTGCTGCATTCCTTAAATCCATTGGTATGCCTGCTAATTTTGCAGAGCTTGGCGCAAAGGAAGAGGATATCCCTCAGCTCGTTGAGACTCTTTGCTGCGGAGAAGGCAGAAACGGAAGCATCTCCGGATTTGTAAAACTGGATAAGGAAGACTGTACAAAGATATATCAGATGATGGTGTAAATAGGATAATATAATAGTCGTATAGATAAGTAAAATAGCAGGTTT
>JAEEGI010004347.1_pt1 | contig 33230 bp, 30 predicted proteins | sample 8958751 | NCBI WGS metagenome assembly JAEEGI01 (sample SAMN16246545, study PRJNA631951) | gut metagenome | biome: gut microbiome; feature: rumen; material: KS-attached | host: Bos | place: Iran: Karaj | collected 2018-10
GCCTCTCATTGATGTAAACCATTTACAGGGACATGTGATGGCACATTTTATTAAAGAATCAGACGACGACAACAGTCTGCCTCCTTATCCTTTCCTTTGCCTGTTGGTATCGGGAGGAAATTCTCAGATTGTGAAGGTAAATGCCTACAACGACATGGAGGTACTTGGACAGACTATCGATGATGCTGCAGGCGAAGCGATAGATAAATGTTCGAAAGTGATGGGGCTTGGTTATCCTGGCGGACCTATCATCGACCGTCTGGCACGCCAGGGCAACCCCAAGGCCTACCAGTTTGCAGAACCTCATATTCCGGGTCTTGACTATAGTTTTTCTGGACTAAAGACATCGTTTCTCTATAACCTTAGGAAATGGATAGCTGACGATCCCGACTTTATCGAGCATCATAAAGAAGACTTGGCAGCCTCGTTGGAATGGACGATTGTTGATATTCTGATGAAGAAACTCAAACTGGCTGTTAAGCAAACGGGTATTAAGCATGTGGCTGTGGCAGGTGGGGTAAGTGCTAATAACGGACTGCGTAATGCTTTTCAGGATGCAGCCAAGCGCTATGGCTGGACTATTTATATTCCCAAGTTCAGCTACACTACGGATAATGCGGCCATGATAGGCATTGTGGGTTATTATAAATATTTAGATGGTGAGACGTGTCCCATCGACGCTCCTGCCTTTTCAAAAGTCACTTTCAAATAAAGATAATCAACAAAACATACATATTAAGATGGATTTCGAAAGTAAGATAGTAAGTAGAGAAATTAGCGAACTGCTGTGGGATATGGAGAAAACCGTAGGTACGGCAGAGAGTTGCACAGGCGGACGCATCGCAGAAGCATTAATATCGATTCCTGGAGCATCAAAATACTTTAAGGGCGGTATTATCTGCTATGTTGACGAAATCAAGATGCGCTTGCTGAATGTCAGTCAACAGTTGTTGGAAGAGCAGTCGGCAGTGTGTGAGGACGTAGCCCGTCAGATGGTAATAGGTGCCTGCAATACATTAGGCACCGATTATGCCATTGCTGCCACCGGATATGCCGGCCCAACAGGTGGCACAAAGGATATCCCAGTAGGGACAATTTGGTTGGCATGCGGCAGTGTTGATAAGCAGGTGACATTGAAAGTGTTTGAGGATCATGGACGTGACATCAACCTTGCTATTGCTACCAACAAAGCACTTCAAATGTTCTTGGAACTGCTGAAATCAGAACCAAGAGACGGATACGAAGGTTAAAAAATCTTAAGAGTGAGAGAAATATCAATTCTCTCTTTTTAATTTTCAATAAAAATGCGTACCTTTGCACCCTGTTTGGAGTAAGTTATATTTTAGGAACAAGTAAAAGTAGATAGAAATGTCGAAAATTTGTCAAATTACGGGAAAGAAGGCACAGATTGGAAACAACGTGTCTCACTCAAAGCACCGCACAAAGCGTAGCTTTGACGTAAACCTGTTCAGCAAGAAGTTCTACTATGTAGAGGAGGCTTGCTGGATTCAGTTGAAGATCAGCGCTGCTGGTCTGCGTATGATTAATAAGGTAGGTCTGGACGCTGCCCTTAAGCAGGCTGTTGCTAAAGGATATATCGATTGGAAGGACATTAAAGTTATAGGAGACTAACAATTATGGCAGGCAAGAAAGCTAAAGGTAATCGCGTTCAGGTTATTCTGGAGTGCACCGAGATGAAAGAGAGTGGACTGCCCGGAACAAGCCGTTATATTACGACTAAGAACCGTAAGAACACTCCTGAGAGAATGGAACTGAAGAAGTATAACCCCATCCTGAAGCGCATGACTGTGCACAAGGAGATCAAGTAAGCTTCACTTATTTAATAATTTGTAATAAGAAACTATGGCAAAGAAAACCGTCGCTACCCTCCATGAAGGCTCAAAGGATGGTCGCGCTTACACAAAGGTTATTAAGATGGTGAAGAGCCCCAAGACTGGTGCTTACATCTTCGACGAGCAGATGGTTCCCAACGAAGAAGTTAAGGACTTCTTCAAGAACTAAGAATAAGATTCTGAGTTAATATAAAATTAAGGCTACAATGTTTGGTTGTAGCCTTATTTTTTTGTATCTTTGCACCGATAAAATCGAGAAATTTGAATAACTATGGGTATTTTTGGTTTCTTTAATAAGGATAAAAAGGAAACACTCGACAAAGGATTGGAGAAAACCAAGACGAGTGTATTCGACAAACTGGCTCGTGCCGTAGCCGGTAAGTCGAAAGTGGATGACGATGTATTGGACGATTTGGAAGAAGTGCTCATTTCAAGTGATGTTGGTGTGGACACTACGCTGAAAATCATACAGCGCATAGAAGAGCGTGTGGCTCGTGACAAATATGTCAGCACTAGCGAACTGAACAATATTCTTCGTGATGAAATTGCCGCATTATTGGCAGAAAACAATTCTGAGGACAACGACAACTGGGATCTTCCCAGCGATCATAAGCCCTATGTTATTTTGGTGGTAGGTGTTAATGGCGTGGGTAAGACCACAACCATAGGAAAACTGGCTTGGCAGTTCAAACAGGCTGGCAAGAAAGTTTATCTGGGTGCTGCCGACACCTTCCGTGCAGCTGCTGTTGAGCAGTTGTGCATTTGGGGTGAGCGTGTTGGCGTGCCGGTAGTGAAACAGCAGATGGGTAGTGATCCTGCCTCTGTTGCTTTCGATACGCTGAGTTCTGCTAAGGCCAATGGTGCTGATGTCGTGCTGATTGACACTGCAGGCCGTCTGCACAATAAGATTGGACTGATGAACGAGTTGAAGAAAATCAAGGATGTAATGAAGAAGGTATTACCCGAGGCTCCTGATGAAGTAATGCTCGTTCTTGATGGTTCTACTGGTCAGAATGCCTTCGAACAGGCCAAGCAATTCTCTGCAGTGACGCAGATTACGTCATTGGCAATCACCAAACTTGATGGAACGGCTAAGGGTGGGGTTGTCATTGGAATCAGCGACCAGTTGAAGGTTCCTGTGAAGTATATTGGATTAGGCGAGGGAATGGAAGACCTCCAATTGTTCAATAATCGACAGTTTGTTGACTCACTGTTTAAGCATGAATAATAATTCAACTATCGACTTCATCACCTTAGGTTGCTCGAAAAATCTTGTTGACAGCGAACGGTTAATGGGACTTTTCGAGTCGCACGGCTATCATGTGACTCATGACAGCGACAATCCGCAGGGCGAAATAGTAGTTATCAATACCTGCGGTTTCATTGAGGACGCCAAGCAGGAAAGCATTGATACTATCTTGGAATTTGCCCAGGCGAAGACTGAAGGCAAGATTAAGAAAGTGTTCGTAATGGGTTGTTTGTCAGAGCGATATCTTGCCGACCTTGAAGCAGAGATTCCAGAAGTAGATGGCTGGTATGGGAAGTTTAATTATGTTGATTTACTAAATCATCTTGAGACTTTTGATGGTCTCGGGAATCAAGCGTCTTGTACTTCCGGTCGAAGTTGGGAGAGGGTGTTAACCACTCCTCGTCATTATGCCTATTTGAAAATCAGTGAGGGATGTGACAGACACTGTGCTTACTGCGCTATACCCATTATCACAGGCAAACATCAGAGTCGTCCGATGGATGAGATTCTGCAAGAAGTGCGCTATCTGGTGAGCCAGGGCGTCAAGGAGTTTCAGGTCATTGCCCAGGAACTGACCTATTATGGTGTTGACTTGGATGGGAAGCAGCATATTGCAGAGCTTATTGAACAGATGGCAGATATAGAAGGTGTGGAGTGGATTCGTCTGCACTATGCCTATCCGGCTCATTTCCCTTGGGACCTGCTGAGGGTGATGCGTGAGAAACAGAACGTCTGCAACTATCTTGATATAGCCCTTCAGCATATCAGCGACTCCATGTTGAGTCGTATGCAGCGTCATTTTACAAAAGCCGAGACTTACGAACTTATCCAGAAGATGAGAGAAGAAGTGCCAGGTATTCATCTGCGTACCACGCTGATGGTTGGTTTTCCCGGTGAAACCGATGAAGATTTCCAGGAATTGCTCGATTTCACCCGTTGGGCCCGTTTTGAGCGCATGGGAGCTTTTGCCTATAGTGAGGAAGATGGCACCTATTCTGCCAAGCATTATAAAGATGATGTGCCTCAGGAAGTAAAACAACAGCGACTCGACCGTCTGATGCGCCTCCAGCAGCATATAAGTGCTGAGATAGAGGCTGCCAAGATAGGCCAGATATTAAAAGTGATCATTGACCGTACTGAGGGTGAATGGTTTGTCGGACGCAGTGAATTCTGTTCTCCGGAAGTTGACCCAGAGGTATTGATTCCCATCAGCGAACAACTGACCATAGGCCAGTTCTATGACGTCAAGGTGACTGATGCAGAAGAGTTTGATTTATATGCAACGACTACATTATGAATAATAAGGAGTTTATCAACCAGCTCTCAGAGCGTTCCGGGTACGACCAGAAAGCCACCCAGAAACTGGTGAATAACGTTATCACCGCAATGAGTGATGCTTTTGTGACAGACAATAGTGTCATAGTGCCTAATTTCGGTGTCTTTGAGACGAAGAAGAAGATGGAACGAGTCATTGTGAATCCCTCAACGGGACAGCGCATGCTGGTTCCCCCCAAACTTGTTTTAAACTTCAAACCCAATCAGACGTGGAAGGATAAACTGAAAGGAGGACGTTAAGCTATGGGAAAACTGACGATTCAAGAGATAGCGAAAATCCTTGTTGAGAAAAACAAACTCTCAGCGAAGGAGGCCAACCAGTTTGCTGCCATCATGTTTGAAGTGATTCAGCAGGGTCTTGACAGCGAAGGTCAGGTTAAAATCAAGGGACTTGGCACGTTTAAGAAGATTATGGTGGAAGCCCGCGAGAGTGTCAGTGTCCGTACTGGTGAGCGTGTGGTTATTGACAGCCATGCAAAAATCACGTTTACCCCGGATACTTTGATGAAGGAATTGGTCAACAAGCCCTTCTCCCAGTTCGATACTGTTATTTTGAATGACGGAGTTGAGTTCGAAGACTTGCCTGACGACGATACCGATGATGAAAAAGTTACTGAGGAAGAACCACAGCCTGTCATTCAGCCTTTGATGGAAATCGTTGATAACGAAACAGAGGAACAGGACGAGGTCGAGGAACAGACTGAGGTTGAAGAGCAGAACGAGGTTGAAGAACAGACCGAAGAAGAAAACGACGACGAAGACAAAGAGACGACTGATGAATTCGAAGAGGGTGGCAGTTCCTGGAAGAAAACGTTAGGCTATGTGCTTCTGACCCTGTTGCTGATGGCTGGTTCTGCCTATGCTGGATATTGGTATGGTCAGCAACATCCGGTTTCTGTCACACCCGAACCCCAAGAGCCTGCTGTTTCACTTGTTGACAGCATAGAAGTGGTGGAAGTAGATTCCGTCGCATCCGACTCCCTTCCCACTGTAGAAAAGCCTGTTGAGCAATCCCCTGTCGAGCAGCCTGCTGCAGCAGAAAAGCCGCAGCCTAAGGTTGATTCCGGACAATCGCAGCAGAAGGAGGAACCCTTCTGGAAGAAATACGAGGCTATGGATGTCCGAGTGCGTACAGGAGCTTATCATATCGTAGGTACCGACCGTGAAGTGAAAGTGCGTGCAGGCGAGACTTTGTCGCGAATAGCCCGCAGAGAATTGGGCGAAGATATGTCTTGCTATATAGAAGTATATAACGGATTAAATGCAAAATCAGAACTGAAGGAAGGTCAGGTAATCAAGATTCCAAAGTTGAAATGGAAGAAAAGACGTTCTATCGACTAATCGTCCTGTCTGCATGGATGATGCTGTCGGATAATATAACGGCTCAGACAGACACCATTACTGGTCGAGTTCATCAGATTGACGAAGTAACGATTACAGAGACACAGCGCCGACACACCTTAACCAGTACAGCGCCATTGCACCTCCTTGACCGTCGGGACATGCTGACGATGGGCGTGACGGATATTGCCGACGCCCTCCACCGCATGCCCGGCATCACATTGCGTGATTATGGTGGGGCAGGGGGGATGAAAACCGTTTCCGTTCGAGGTTTTGGAGCCAAGCACACAGGTGTCTGCTACGACGGTGTGATGCTTAGCGAATGTCAGAGTGGGGAGATAGACCTTTCTCGCTATTCCCTTGACAACGTTGACCGTTTGTCGTTGGTTATTGGCGACAATGACGACATTTTTATTCCTGCCCGTCAGTCGTCAACACCAGCGGTCCTTAATATTCAGACGCTTCGTCTGCCCACCGACGACACCAAGCCTCACGTTACAACGCAGGTGCGCTTCGGTTCCTTTGGCTATGTGAGTCCTTTTGTGCGTTACGAGCAGAATATCTCCAACCGTTTCGCCTTCAGTGCTGTTGCTGAGTATGTCTATGCTGACAACGATTATCCCTATGAATTGCCGAATGGCGACTATACCGTATCTGATCGTCGCACCAACAGTCGGATGAACTCGGGACATGGCGAACTCAGTTTCCTTTGGAACATGAATTCCGCCAATCGTCTTTCCGGTAAACTGTATTACTATGATAATGACCGTCAATTGCCAGGACAAGTTCACTACTACACGAATCTGAGTGGCGAAACCCTCCGTGATCGTAATTTCTTCGGGCAACTGCTCTACCAGACACGTTGGAACGACCAGCTTTCGTTGAAATGGCATGCGAAATTCAATTGGTTTTCCTCTTCTTATAGGAATTCTTTATATAAAGATGGTGTGAACGATGCTGACTATTGGCAACGTGAAGCCTATTCTTCTGTGGCTTTACTCTATACTCCTCATGCTAATTGGTCGTTCGACTATTCGGTGGACTATGCGTTTAATAATCTGAATGGAACCTCAAAACAAACAGTTGTCGGTAGTCCATATCGCCATACAGTATTGCAGTCAACTACTGCTAAATATAGAATGCAACGGCTGACCATAGTAGGTCGTCTGCTCTATTCGCTTTATCTGAATGATGCAAAAGAAGGTCAGAAGTCAAGTAACATGCGTCGATTGTCTCCCTCTTTATCAATTTCCTACAAGATGCTGCCAGAATACGACTTGTTTATTCGTGCATCTTACAAGAACATCTTCCGTGCTCCCACCTTTAATGAAAACTATTACTATCATTACGGGAGTATTGATTTAAAGCCGGAAAGCACCCATCAGTTTAACCTGGGTGTCACTTATGCCAGTCCGTCGTCTAATAGTTTCAATGTCCTTTGTTCGTTAGACGGTTATTACAATGAGGTTTCGGATAAAATAATGGCAATTCCGTATAATATGTTCGTATGGCGTTGTGTCAATGTCGGAAAGGTCCATGTATGGGGGCTTGATGCCAATTTCCGTGTAGTACAGAAGTTCACGCCACAACACCTTTTGTCCATTGCAGGAGCCTATAGCTATCAGTCGGCGCGCAACAAGGAAAGACCAGGTTCTGCGTCTTACAATCTGCAATTGGCTTATACCCCATACCATACAGTTAGTGGTTCAGTCAGTTATGAGAATCCTTGGGTGAATCTCTCATTTCATGCAACAGCACTGAGTAAGCGTTGGGCCAACAATGAGCATTATGAGGATACTGATATTAAAGGTCATGTTGATGTCGGTTTCACAGCTTGGCGTCAATTCCGTTTTGGCAGTCATCAATTGGAGGGTCGTCTTGACATCAAGAATATCTTTAGTCAGCAATACGAATTGGTTCGTTTATATCCAATGCCGAGAAGAAGCTATCAAATAACAATTAATTATAAATTTTAAGTAACAATGAAAAAGTTTTTATTTAGTTTCGCAGTAATCATGAGTACGACTCTCTTTACTGCATGTAACAACGACAGTAATGGGTCGCATGAGTATGTTGTACCCGTATCCGATGGGGTATATGTAGTCTGCTCAGGCAATTCTGGAAGTACAATCCCTGGCAGTCTGTCTTATTTTGACTATTCCACACAAAGAGCCACTCAGAAGGCTTATAGTGCAGCCAATGGGGGAGCAACACTCGGAATGACCGTTAATGACGCCCTTCGCTATGGCGACAAGTTCTATATTGTTGTTGACGGTGAGAACTCTGTGTTTGTCACAAATGCCAAGACGCTGAAACTTATTCAGCGCATCGACCTTACTTCCGAATCGATGTTGGGAGAAACCGATGGTGTAAGTCCTCGTCGTATAGCTGCTTATGACAACAAGATTTATGTTTCCACTTTTGGAGGATATGTTGCTGCCATTGATACCGTTACTTTCTCTTTGAACAAGAAATACAAAGTCGGTTCTTATCCTGAGGGTGTAACTATCTCCAATGGATACATGTTTGTTGCAAATAGCGATTATGGCAACGGTAATGCATCTATTTCAATGATTGATTTGACAACAGGAACAGAACAGACATTGAGAAATGAGAATATCCGTAATCCTCAGGAGATAGCTGTTGCAGGGTCTGATATCTATTTCCTCGACTTCGGTCAATACGGTCCTGCTCCAGATTATGCACAGGAGCATGCAGGTGTTTATAGAATTTCAGGCACGTCAGTTTCAGACCTTTCTGTCACACAGATTATTCCTAATGCTACAGCAATGGCTTGCGCAGGTTATAAAATCTATGCATATTGCTCTGCTTTTGGTTCAAGCGACCCTGTCTCTTATCACGTATATAACATCCAGAGTGGTTCTTCCACGGAATTTAAGCCAGAAGGAATTACAATTCCTGCAGCCATCGGAGTTGACCCACTTACAGAGAATGTATTTATTGCCGCATACCAAACGACAACAAGTGAATATGGTACATATGCCGATTGGGCAACTAATGGTTTTGTGAATGTGTTCTCACCTTCGTTCCAGAAAATAGCAACCTTTGATTGCGGTGTAGGCCCGGCTCGTTTTGCATTTAATTTAGGTTCTGAAACGATTATCTACTAATGTCTCGTTTTCTCCTTTTAGGAATTATCGCCGTATTGCTGTCTTCTTGTGGAGCCCGAACAGGGGCTTCACAAGAAGAGGGTGATACGTTGCACTTGAAGTACTCGTTGTTGCTCACTATAGTCAGGCACGATGGGTTTACGCAGGTTGACATTCGCAATCCCTGGAAAGAGGGGAAACTGCTGCATACCTATATCCTTGTGCCCCGTTCGTCGCAGTTGCCCGCTCATCTGCCTCATGGCACCGTTGTTCGCACTCCAGTTGAGCGAGCTACCGTCTTTACGACAGTTCACTGTTCATTGCTGGCGACGATAGGACGTGCCGACCGCATTGTGGGTGTTGCCGACCTGAAGTATATCAAAATTCCCTATGTTCAGCAACAGGTGAGTGCTGGGCGCATTGCCGATTGCGGCAGCGGTATGAATCCTATGGTCGAGAAAATCATTGACGTCAAGCCAGATGTTATTCTGCTGTCGCCTTTTGAGAACAGTGGCGGTTATGGCAAACTGGAGGAGATAGACGTTCCTCTCGTGGAGTGTGCCGAATATATGGAAACATCGCCTTTGGCACGTGCTGAGTGGATGAAATTCTACGGAATGCTGTTTGGCAAGGAACAAACCACCGACAGCCTCTTTGCCGTTGTCGACAACAACTATCAGTCGCTTCGTCAGGATGTTCGGCAGTTAGGGGCAGGACGCTCCGTTGTCCTTGATAAGATGGTGGGAACGGTGTGGTATGTCCCGGGCGGACGCAGCACGATTGGTCAGATGGTGCAGGATGCCGGAGGGCGCTATCCGTGGGCTGACGATTCTCATAGCGGCAGTCTCTCACTGGCTTTCGAAAGTGTGCTTGAGCGTGCTGGTGATGCCGATGTCTGGATGTATCGCTATAGCAGCGACCACAGCCATACCTATCGCGAACTGCTGAGTGAGTATCATGGCTACCACCAGTTGCAGGCCTTTGCCTATAGGAATGTCTATGCCTGCAATGTGGAGCAGACGCTCTTCTACGAGGAGTCGCCTTTCCGTCCCGACTATCTTTTGTCTGATTTCATTCAGATACTTCATCCAGACACCCCAAATCCCAAGCCTTTGCGTTATTATCAGAAACTGCATGAATAAAGGAATCGTATATTGTCTGGCGATTGCTGTTGCCATCATCCTGTTGTTTTTTCTCAATTTGGTGATTGGCTCTGTCAATATCCCCTTCGCTGATGCCCTTTGCATCCTGACGGGCGGTGACGATGTGCGCCCTTCGTGGCAGTATATCATTCTGCAGTCGCGCCTGCCTCAGGCTTTGACGGCTATCCTTTGCGGCAGTGCTTTGGCAACAAGTGGACTCATGCTTCAGACGGCTTTCCGCAATCCGTTGGCAGGTCCCAGCATTTTCGGCATCAACAGTGGTGCCGGCTTGGGTGTGGCTTTGGTCATGCTGTTCCTTGGTGGTAGCATATCGTCAGGCTCTGTCAGTTTTACGGGTTTCGTGGCTGTGATGGTGGCAGCTTTCGTTGGTGCTATGTCTGTCATGGCGCTTATTTTCTTTTTCTCCACCTTCGTGCGCAATCACGTCATGTTGCTCATCATCGGCATCATGATAGGCTACATTGCCAACTCCGCCATATCGTTGCTCAATTATTTTGCTACCGACGAAGGTGTGCGCAGTTATATGGTGTGGGGACTGGGCTCGTTTGGTGGTGTGTCCATGCGGATGATGCCTTGGTTCTGTCTGGTCAGCATAGCTGGTCTTTTGGGCAGTCTGCTGCTCATCAAACCGCTCAATGCCCTGATGCTGGGCGATAATTATGCAGAAAATTTGGGCGTCAATATCGTGCGTGTCAGAAACTGGCTCCTCGTTGTAACGGGACTTCTCACAGCTATCACCACCACCTTCTGTGGTCCTGTGGCTTTCATCGGACTGGCTGTCCCTCACATGGCCCGCCTGTTGCTCACCACCGATAATCACCGTTCGCTGTTGCCTGCCACGATGCTGATGGGAGCTGTGATTGCCCTGTTGTGCAATCTCATTTGCTGTCTGCCTGGTGAAAGCGGTCTGATTCCCCTTAATGCCGTCACACCGTTGATTGGTGCTCCCGTCATCATCTACGTCATCATGCGCCACTAATTGGCCTGCTAATGCCCAGATAGTCGAAGAATCTGTCTGGCCAGTAGTTCATAATCAGTTCGTCAGGGAAATCAGTTTCTTCCAGCAAGGGGTAAAGTCGCTCGTAGTCGGCTATTTGGAACGATATGTGGGCATCACTGCCTAAAATCGTCGGCACCTCGTATTTCTTGCAGAGTCGCAGAATTTCGAGATTGTTGTCGCGTGCCACCGTCTTGTGTCGCGCAGGAGCCAACGAGTGGTTGTTCACTTCCAGCAAGGTGTGCGCTTCCTTGGCAGCCAATACCAGTTTCTCAAAGTCCAGTTCAGCCGAGCCGTCGCCAGGATGACTGATGATGTGTATCTTCGGATGCTTGATAATCTTGATGAGACCTTCGGTGTTCTCGTCCTTCGTACCACCTTGATACCATGCCGTGTGAATACCCGCAATAACTATGTCCAGTCTGTCCAGATATTCTTCTGTGAGGTCGAGCCCTCCGTTATTGTCGAGGATGTTCACTTCACACCCCATCAGCAACTGGACACCATACATCTTTCTGGGCACTACAAACATGTTTCTGAAATACACCAGCGGACAGGTGCCCGGTACACTCGGACCGTGTTCTGTGATACCCAAGACTTCCAGTCCTTTGTCGGCAGCGGCTTTCACCATTTCCTGCAGACTGCTGTAGGCATGTCCCGAGGCTACCGTGTGTGTGTGGGCGTCAACAAGAATCTTTTTCATCATCAATCAGCCTGACTTCAGTTTCCTTTTTTGATTTAAATTAGTAGAATATTGTTGAAAGTAGATAGGCAATAATCGTTGAGGTGAATACGCAAATCAAACCAGGCATCATAAACGAGTGGTTCAGCAGATATTTACCTATGATAGTTGTTCCCGAACGGTCGAAATTCACCGTTGCAATATCCGAGGGATAGTTGGGAATAAAGAAGTAACCATATACACTTGGTAACACACCCAGCAGCACGGGACCAGCTATACCTAACGAATAGGCCAGCGGCAACATGGCTACGACAACGGCACCCTGCGAATTAATCAACACTGACACCAGGAAGAATACAATAGCGATAGACCACGGATATTCCTTTACTATCTCGGTCAGCATTTCCTGCATAGCACCCAGATAGTTCGAGAAGTAAGTGTCGGCCAGCCATGCAATGCCATAGATAGCCACAACAGCCACCATACCCGATTGCCATACAGGACCTGCTACAGCCTTCTTTGGTTGTGCCTTACAAAAGATAATCATCAAAGCAGCGGCTGCAATCATCACAATCTGAATCACCAGATTCATCTTCAGCGGTTTACCGTCCCATGAGGGTAGGAGAGAAGGCACTGCAGCAAAGAGCACGATGACAGCCAGTGCACACAGGAAAACGTAAACTGCACGCTTGGCCTCAGGGGCAATCACCTTATCGAGTGTGGTAGCTTCGCCACCATAAATATATTCTCTCTGTGCGGGGTCCTGTAACTTAGCCTGGAAAGCAGGATCCTTATCAAGGTCTAAGCCACGGTGATAGCTGGCAGCAGCGGCAGCAATCAGACCGCAAAGACAGGCAGGAATCGAAATGGCCAGCACACCAGGGATAGAAATATCAAAACCATTGGCGTTCGAAATGCTTACAAAAGCCACTACAGCTGCAGCAATCGGCGAACATGTGATACCTACCTGCGAGGCGATAGAGGCCACACCGCAAGGACGCTCAGGACGAATGCCCTTCTTCAGTGCTATATCACATATAATAGGCATCAGTGTATAAACCACGTGACCTGTTCCCACCAATACCGTCAGGAAAAACGTGCAGAGCGGAGCCAGGAACGTGATGCGATCCGGATGCTTACGGAGCATCCTTTCTGCTATCTGTATCAACCAGTCCATACCGCCTGAGGCCTGCATGATACCAGCACAGGTTACGGCTGCTATAATGATGTATATTACATCAGTCGGTGGTGTACCGGGTTTCAATCCAAAACCGAAAACAAGGATAGCAAGTCCGATACCCGAGATAGCACCCAATGCAAGACTTCCGTAACGGGAACCTATCCACAATGCTCCTAACACAATGAGAAGCTGTAAAATCATTAATAAACTCATAGTTTTAGCTTGTAGTTATTTTCATTTCTTTGCAAAGATAGCGAATTTAGTGAATAGTAACGAGTGAATAGTTAAGAATTTACCACTGCATTCAACATTTTTAACTATTCATTACAGCAAGAGAGAAATTGGCACCACCTTGAAAATCAATTTCAAAAAACTGTAATCTTTAAGGTGTAAGATTTTGCAAGGTTATAGACAACATTTCTCATTTGATATAATCCCTTCCTCATTTTTAGGTATTTGGAACAGAAGTGTTGAATAATAGAAGATTATTTTGTAACTTTGCAGCGTAAAATTGGAAAAGACGATGAAACTATCAGATTTGAAGACGGGTGAGCATGGTGTCATTGTGAAAGTGCAGGGACACGGTGGATTCCGTAAGCGCATCATCGAGATGGGCTTTATTCGAGGCAAGGAAGTGGAGGTATTGCTGAATGCTCCGCTGCAGGATCCGGTGAAATATAAACTGATGGGCTACGAAGTAAGTCTGCGCCGTCAGGAAGCTGAGATGATTGAGGTGCTGGCTGCCGACGAGATGACGACACAGGAACTGTCGTCGCACCTGTCGGAGTTTCACTTTCCCGTTTCTCCTGAAAGTCACCCCGACGACTATCTGCAGCACATGGCTTTGCATGAACACCGCACACTGAACGTGGCACTGGTGGGTAACCCCAACTGCGGCAAGACGTCGCTCTTCAACTATGCCAGCGGAGCTCACGGACATGTGGGCAATTACAGCGGTGTGACGGTTGATGCTTCGGTTGCTCATGCCAGCTATTTCGGTTATGAGTTTAATCTGACCGACCTGCCTGGCACTTATTCGCTGTCGTGCTATTCGCCTGAGGAACTTTATGTGCGCAAGCATCTGACCGACGATATTCCCGATGTCATTATCAATGTGATTGACTCGTCGAATCTGGAGCGCAATCTTTATCTGACCACGCAGTTGCTGGATATGGACTTGCCGATAGTGTGCGCATTGAATATGTATGACGAATTTGAGAAGCGCGGTGACAAGGTGAATCTCGAAGTGCTCTCCACACTGTTGGGTACACCATTGGTTCCCACGTCGTTTAAGAACGGTATGGGTGTTGAACAGTTGTTCCGCACCGTGATTCAGGTGTATGAGGGCGCCAATTCGACGTCGCGCCACATCCATATCAACTATGGACATGAGATAGAGGACGGCATTCGGCATATCCAGCAGTTCCTGAAACCTGATGCAGCCATTCATCCCCGTTATTCCACACGCTATGTGGCACTGAAACTACTGGAGCACGATACTGACATTGAGCAGTTTTTGCGTGAGAACGCAGGCGACAAAAGCCGTCAGATTCTTGTGGAGCGTGACAAGGCTGCAGCTCGTGTTTATGAGGAATACAATACAGATTCCGAAACAGCCATCATGGATGCCAAGTATGGTTTCATCAACGGTGCACTCACCGAGGCAGAGTATAAGACAGGCCACGAGCAGGACACCTACCGCACAACGCATTTGATTGACAATATCCTGTCGAACAAATATCTGGGCTTCCCCATCTTTTTCGCCATCCTGTTCCTGATGTTCCAAACGACTTTCGTGTTGGGCCAATACCCGATGGACTGGATAGACGCTGGCGTAGAGTGGTTGGGCGATTTCGTTTCACAGCGAATGCCTGATGGTCCACTGCGCTCGATGCTCGTTGACGGTGTGATAGGTGGAGTGGGGGCTGTCATCGTGTTCCTGCCCCAGATATTGATTCTCTACTTCTTCATTTCGCTGATGGAGGATTCGGGCTATATGGCCCGTGCAGCCTTCATCATGGATAAGCTGATGCACGGCATGGGACTGCATGGCAAGTCGTTCATCCCGCTGGTGATGGGATTCGGTTGTAATGTGCCTGCCATCATGGCTACGCGAACCATCGAGAGTCGCCGTTCACGACTCATCACGATGTTGATATTGCCCTTCATGTCGTGTTCGGCACGCCTGCCTATATACATCATGATTATCGGCACCTTCTTTGCCACGGAATATCAGTCGTGGATCATGCTGTCGCTCTATGCCATAGGTTTGCTGGTGGCCATCATCGTTTCGAAGATTTTCTCGACTATCGTCATCAAGGGCGAGGATACGCCGTTTGTGATGGAACTGCCGCCATACCGCTGGCCGACAGCTAAGGCCATTGTCCGCCACACATGGGAAAAGGGTAAGGAATATCTGAAAAAGATGGGTGGCATCATCCTTGTTGCCAGCATCATCGTGTGGGCTTTGGGTTATTTCGGACCTTCTGGTGTGGCTCCCGAAATGGAACAGTCGTACATAGGACGAATGGGACAGTGGATAGCTCCAGTCTTCACACCACAGGGATTCAATTGGCAGTTGGACGTATCGCTGATAGCCGGTGTGGGAGCCAAGGAAATTGTGGCATCAACCATCGGTGTGTTGGGCGGATTAGAGGGACTTACACCATTAGCTGCTTATTGCTATCTGTTGTTCGTACTGCTTTATTTCCCCTGCATTGCCACGATAACAGCTATCAAGAATGAGACAGGCTCGTGGTGGTGGGCATGTTTCGCAGCTTGTTATACAACAGTGGTGGCTTGGGTGGTATCAGCGTTGGTCAATCAATTGGGCCAACTGTTCTACTCATGATGATAGGGTTCGCCTTTGATGATGGTGCAGGCACGGTATATCTGCTCGGTAAAGGTGAGCCTTATCATTTGGTGCGAGAACGTCATTTTCGAAAGACTCAGTTGCTCATTAGCTCTGGTATAGACGTCGTTGGAAAAACCGTAAGGACCGCCGATGACGAAGATTAGTCTGCGTGCCGTATTGCGCTTTTGCTCCAACCAGCGGGCAAATTCAATACTGCGGTATTCGCGTCCATGTTCATCTAATAAGACAACAGTGTCAGAGGGTTGCAACTGTTTAAGTATCAGTTCGCCCTCAGCTTGCTTCTGCTGTTCTTCCGAAAGATTCTTGGTGTTCTTCAGTTCCGGGATGGTCACTACTTCAAAGGGCATGTAGTGGTTGATGCGCTCAACATAATCACTGATGCCAGCCAGAAAGTGTTTGTTGACAGTCTTACCGACCTGAAGGAGTAGTGTCTTCATCTTCTTCTATAGCATAGATGCTCCTGCCGTGATGAACGGGACAGAGCGTCTCGTTCTTATCGATAGGGGGATATTCGTCGCGCCTTTTGGGATTCATGGGGAACCATCCCTTCTGCACGCGTTTTTTCTGCGAGAACAGTTCGCCGATGCCCCAAAGGGCTGATGCACCGAACACTCCGACAACAGCCGACACGATGGTGTTTTCGATGAAGAGGGCTGCTATGATACATATCAAGCCAATCAGCAGATAGACTATCCAGGGACGCGTGCCCCAATGATATTCGGTTTTAATCACAATGGGATGCCATATCCCTATGGTAAGAAAGGTGCAGACGGCTATTATCAATCCTGTGAAATACATATTTTATCTTGTTGAGTGGAATCCTTCGAGGTTCTCGTAGCGGTGAGCCATCATTCGGCGGTAGATGCTGCGCATCCAATAGGGCTCCGCCAAAGTGAATGCCAGTCCGATGACAATCATGATGATGAAGGCAATGTTCTCGCTGAAGATGGCTTGAAGAGTCAGTGCCAAGGCAACAGGGACGAAGAATACGACGAGCTCGATGATGAGTTGCAATTTGTTTTCGAACTGGTTCTTTCCGGTAATCTTATCATTCAAGGGCAGTGTCTGTTTGTTCCAGATAGCCAATTGGAAGAGCAGACAGTATTCCGGTCCTGTGGTGATGAAAAGGTAGGCGAGTATCATCAGCAGTGAGAACTTGCCCGAGATAATAGGCGGCAACAGCAGGAGGAATGGCAGCAGCACTATGGCGCAATAGAAATAGTATTTGGCGCGGAGCAGTGTCAGGATGTTCTCCCGATGTACCAAAAGCAAATCGATATAGTTGCCTTCTGGTCCCATTACTTTTACCAGATTGACAGCTCCGAAGAAGACGAAGCAATAGAGGCACCAGATGTTGCGGGCGAAATTGCTGGTATACATGTCTGTATAAGCTATCAGCAGCGAAAGCATGATGATAATGCCGACGCCCTGTATGAAGCGGGTGCGGATGGCCTTGTTGCGCATAGTGCTCTTGATTTCCAGTTTGATATATTCACCAATCTGTCCAAAGCGGTTCAGGGCGGTGAACTCCGATACATGCTTCAGGTTGGTTTCCTCATGCTTTGAAATCTCGTCATAGATGAGATGCATCTGCAGATGCCGGTTGATGATGAAAAGGAGGACGAAGAGCACCAGGAATACTAAGAAAGCTGCCCACGTGAACCCCCAATCGCCGATGAAATCGAACACACGATCGAACAACTTGTCAAACGCTTTGTTCGACAATAGGAAGAATGGCAAAAGTGTAGCACCGTAGAAGACGATAGGAAGTGCCAACCAGAACATGCTGCGGTTGACCAGTGTGCGCACCAACAGATACCATTGGCTGTTCACCAGCATCATCAATTGAAGCAGGATGAGCATGCCAAGTCCCTGCAACAATGTCATACTGCCGCAAATGCAGATAAACGTATAGGGCAGAAAGAGCGATAGCCAGATGAGATTGGTGCTGTCGAACAGCATGGATACTAAGAAACAGTCGACGGCTGAAAATTTACTGATAGGCATCAGCATATAGGGCTTCACCATCATCACTGGTGTTTGCTGTGCCATAAAACGCATGCCAAAATCAAGCAACAGCAGGAAGGGAAGGATGAAGAATATAATCTGGTGTTCATCCTCTGTAGCAGCGAGCCATCCAAGGAAGGTGCCGATAGCTACGAAATATACAACAAAGAATGCCAATCCGAGGTAAGCGAAAAACTTGCCATACTGATTGGCCTCGAACATCACATTGCGCTTCTCGCTTAACTTCTTGTTCTGGCGGAGAAGTCGGAATAGTTGAATCTTATTCATTTATCTGAGGTCTATGATTTCAGCGTTGGGGTACGACTTGGGGTTGAAACGGAACAAAGCATCAGAGAGATTGGCTGTTCTGAAGTTCGACACCTTGATGGTGGTCCATTGCTTGTTTTGTAACATGCGAATCTGTGAAGGCACATAAGTCTGCTTGTTGATGGTAATCACCATCTCGGAGATGCTCTTGCCTTTACCTTGTAAAGTGACGACATAGCTGTTGCCACTGATCGTCATCGAAGCGGTATATCCCTGTTTGTACATATAGATAAAGGTATAGGGATTGATAGCCTGCAGGTCGGCGGCAGAGGGCGTGTTGACATTCACCTCGTCGTTTTGCTTGACATAGGTCCACTGTGTCTTGCCGTCAAACCACACAACGCCCTCGTTGGTTGTTGCATGAAACTTGCGTCCCTTGATTTCTATCGTACCGCTCGTCGAACCATACTGCTTGCTGCTGATGGTAAACGAGGCTTGAACACCGCTCTTGTTCGAGACGACTTTTGCCGTTTTGTCGAGCACCTTCTGGGCACTCTGTCCGTAACTTGCTACTGCGAAGAGCAGTAACAAAAGGGTTATCCTTATCTTCTCCATTGACTTAACAAATTCTCTAAACTGTTTTCATCTTGAATCAATACCTCGCGGGGCTTGGAACCATGAGCTGCACCAACGACACCAGCCTTTTCCAACTGGTCCATCAGTCGTCCGGCACGATTATAACCGATGGCGAACTTACGCTGGATGAGACTCGTCGAACCACTCTGGTTGATAACAATCAGACGGGCTGCATCCTCGAACATCGGGTCGAGATGCTGCATATCCACATCGGCAGCCTCGCCCATATCATCGTCTGGCATATCGGGCTCGGGCAACTCGAATGCCGACAGATAGCCTTGTTGTTGGGCAATGAACTGGTTGATACGCTCCACCTCGGGTGTGTCAACAAAGGCACACTGCACGCGGACGGGTTCGCCTCCAGCCAGATAAAGCATATCACCGCGACCAACCAATTGCTGGGCACCTGGGCGGTCGAGAATGGTACGAGAGTCAATCATGGCACTTACCTTAAAGGCGATACGGCTTGGGAAGTTTGCCTTGATAGTACCGGTGATGATATTGGTGGTAGGACGCTGTGTAGCGATAATCATGTGAATACCAACGGCACGGGCCAACTGGGCAATACGCGCGATGGGCAACTCAACCTCCTTGCCAGCAGTCATAATCAGGTCGCCAAACTCATCAATCACGACGACGATGTATGGCATGAACTTATGACCATGCTCTGGATTCAACTGGCGATCGATAAACTTCTTGTTGTATTCCTTGATGTTACGCGCCTGTGCCACCTTCAGCAAGTCATAGCGTGTATCCATCTCCTTACAGAGCGAATTCAGTGTGCGCACCACCTTGGTAACATCGGTGATGATGGGATCAGCATCTTCATCAGGCACTTTGGCAAGGAAATGCTTGTCAATACTGCTGTAGATGCTGAACTCGACTTTCTTCGGGTCGACGAGCACAATCTTCAACTCAGCAGGATGCTTCTTATATAATAAAGATGTGATGATGGCATTCAGACCGACCGACTTACCCTGACCGGTAGCACCGGCTACGAGCAGGTGAGGAGCTTTGGCAAGGTCGAACATGAATACTTCGTTGGTAATGGTCTTTCCGACGGCACAAGGCAACTCCATCGTGGTTTCCTGGAATTTCTTGGAATTCAGAATGGACTCCATTGAGACGATGCTTGGCTTGGCATTAGGAACCTCAATACCGATGGTGCCCTTACCAGGGATAGGAGCAATGATACGGATACCGAGAGCCGACAGACTCAGGGCGATATCATCCTCCAAGTTGCGAATGCGCGAGATACGAACACCGGGAGCTGGTGTTATCTCATAGAGCGTAATGGTTGGACCAACGGTAGCCTTGATACTTGAAATCTCGACTCCGAAGTTGCGCAACACGTCAACAATACGGTTCTTGTTGGCTGTCTGCTCCGTCATGTCGATATACGGCTTACCGTCGTCATCGTATTTCTTCAGCAGGTCGAGTGTGGGGTAGTGGTAGTTCTCCAAATCGCGCTTCGGGTCGTATGGCGTAGAGATATCACCATATTCACCAACAAGGTCCTTGCCACTGGCCATTTCCTCTTTAGTACCTGTGTCAACCGTCATCGTGATGTCGGAACCGTTGCCCTCTGGCATAATGTCATCGGCCATCACCGTTTCTTCACGCTGATAGACTGGTTGGGGTATAACATCCTTCTTTTCGTCATTCTCCTGCTCCTTGTCAAATTCAACCACCTGTTCCTCAGGGTCGTCAAACACCTCAGGATCTTCTACGGTTTCTATTTGCTGTTTACTATCCTCGCTATCGCCTTTGCCGATGTTGATTTCCATAGGAATCTTCTTCAGATAGCGCAATGGGTTGAATATCTTGCGAATCAAGAAAATAGTCTCTGCACTCAGATAGATGAGGAATGCAATAGCAGTCACAGCCAAAATGAAAGTAAGACCTGGCGAGCCTACCAGCCCCTGAATGATGTCGCACATCGCCTGTCCGTGGTCACCGCCTGGATTGAAGTGTGAATCGATGAAGAACGGAGTCAGGAAAGCTGCCAAAGTGACAGACGACCATATCATAACGATGGCCAAAGTCATAAACCATTTCAGCAGGTTTACCTTATAGGCTCTCATCAGATTTACGGAAAGCAGTAGGATAAAGATAGGAATCAGGAAAGCGGGGAAACCGAAACAGCGCTTCACAAAGAACCATGCACAATAAGCACCCAGTGAACCACAAGTGTTTTGGAATTCACCGTTCTGATTCAGCACTTCGCCGTCCTTGGGGGTCTCTATCATACTCTGGTCGGCAGCACCCGTCCCGAAGTAAGAGATGAATGCCCATACCAGATAACCAGCTATAAACAACAACAGGAAACCGAGGAAGAAATTCAGTCGCTCGTTGTGGAATATCTTGTCAAAACCGATAGCTTCTTTAAAGCTCGTTGTATTATTTGTTTTCTTTTTCTTAGCCATAATATTATAAATATTGTGCAAAAGTAATGAAAAATCTGCGAATTCTCCATAAAATCGTCTTTTTTTTTGTATTTTTGCACCTTGAAAACAAAGTTTGATGAAAAAAATACTATATAACAAGTACGATAAGTCGAAAATCAACACCTTACCGCGTGTCGTTTTTCCAGGTCGTATCGAAGTGGTGCTGACGGAAGCAGAAGCAGAAAAAGCGGTTGACTATCTGCTCGCCCAGCCAATTCTCGGTATTGATACCGAGACTCGTCCTTCGTTCAAGAAAGGACGTTTAAATCAAGTGGCACTGCTACAAGTGTCAACCCATGATGTGTGTTTCCTGTTTCGTCTGAATCTGATAGGAATGCCACAAGCTGTCGTCCGGTTATTGGAAGACCAGTCGGTGCCGAAGATAGGACTTTCCCTGCACGACGATCTTATGATGTTGCAGCGCCGTGTTGAGTTTAATCGCGGCTATTTCATTGATTTACAGGACAAAGTGAAGGAAATAGGCGTCGAGGACATGAGTCTTCAGAAGTTGTTTGCCAATTTCTTCAACCAGCGTATCTCCAAGCGTGAAAGGCTGAGCAACTGGGAAATGGATGTGCTGGGCGATAAGCAGAAAACCTATGCGGCTACAGATGCCTGGACTTGCATCCTCCTATATGAAGAATTGCTGCGTTTGGAACAGACGGGAGACTATAGTCTCGTTAAAATAGAAGAATTGTAGGATTGAAAAATTGAAGGATTGAAGATATGAAGGAAATACGACTAAAAAAGGGTAAAGAGGAGAGTCTCAAACGGTTTCATCCGTGGGTTTTCTCCGGTGCCATTCAGCATATCGATGATGGTGTAGAGGAAGGCGATGTGGTGCGTGTAATCAGTTTTGGTGGCGAATTCATCGGTGTCGGACACTATCAGCAAGGTTCTATTGCTGTTCGAATTTTGACATTTGCCGATGTTGAAATCGATGCAGAATTCTGGCAGTCTCGCCTGCGATCAGCTTTCCTGATGCGCCTGTCCATCGGTATTGCAGGCAATCCACAGAACAATACCTACCGTTTGGTGCATGGTGAGGGCGATAATCTGCCTGGACTGATTATTGATGTGTATGACAAGACTGCCGTCATGCAGGCCCATTCCATCGGTATGCACTTGATGCGTAAGGAGATAGCAAAGGCACTCGTCGAGGTGATGGGTTCGCACATTTCTCATATATATTATAAGAGTGAGACCACGTTGCCCTTTATGACAGAAGACGACATGAACGGATTCCTATATGGTGGCAGCGACGACAATATAGCCTTGGAGAATGGACTGAAGTTCCGCGTTGACTGGCTCCGTGGTCAGAAAACAGGTTTCTTTGTGGACCAGCGCGAGAACCGTTCGTTACTGGAGAAGTATGCCAAAGGCAAGCGTGTACTGAATATGTTCTGCTATACAGGCGGTTTCTCGTTTTACGCCATGCGCGGTGGAGCAGAACTGGTTCATAGCGTTGACAGTTCCGAGAAAGCTATTGCACTGACAAAGGAGAATGTTGCCCTTAACTTCCCTGACGACAGTCGTCATGCAGCCTATTGTGAAGATGCCTTCAAGTTCTTAGACAGTATCGGCAACAATCATACAACTTATAATCTGATTGTTCTCGACCCTCCTGCTTTTGCCAAGCACCGTGGGGCATTACACAATGCCTTGAAGGGCTATACCCGTTTGAATCAGAAGGCTTTCGAGAAGATAGAGAAGGGTGGTATTCTGTTCACGTTCTCCTGTTCGCAGGTGGTAACAAAAGACCATTTCCGCAATGCTGTATTTACGGCAGCAGCCCTTGCCAAGCGCAAGGTGCGCATCCTGCATCAGCTGCATCAGCCTGCCGATCATCCCATTAACATCTATCATCCAGAAGGAGAATATTTGAAAGGATTAGTGCTCTATGTTGAGTAAAGTAAAAGATTACATAAAAAAGCACAAACTGCTGAGTTTGAGCGATTTATATATAGTTGCGCTTAGTGGCGGTGCTGATAGTGTAGCTTTGCTCCTTTTACTCGATGAAATGGGCTATAAGGTTCATGCCCTTCATTGTAATTTCCACCTTCGCGGCGAGGAGTCTGACAGGGACGAACGTTTCTGTGAAGACCTATGTCTCAAGAAAAACATCCCATTCCATCGTATTCATTTTGATACGCTGATGTATGCCGAAACGCATAAAATGAGCGTTGAAATGGCAGCTCGCGAACTGCGTTACCGTTATTTTGAACAACTGCGCAAGGACATTGGCGCTGAAGGTATTTGCGTGGCGCATCATCAGGATGATACCGTGGAAACGGTGCTCCTTAATCTTGTGAGGGGCACAGGACTGCGTGGATTGACAGGTATTCAACCTCGCAATGGTGCCATTCTTCGCCCCTTGCTATGTGTTACAAGAACAGAAATAGAAGCCTATCTGGCAACGAAGCAACAGGATTATGTCACAGACAGTACCAATCTGGAGACAGATTTCGTTCGCAACAAGATCCGACTGCAAGTGGTTCCGTTGCTTCGTCAACTCAATCCTGCAGTATCTGGGAATATTGTGCGCACAACAGAGCATCTGACTGAGGCACAAAAGGTGCTGGACACCGTAGTCGATACCTACAAGGGGAGTAACCAGTTGGATTTATGTGCATTGCAGCAAGTAGGCTCCGCTGAGTATATTGTATTTGAGTGGTTAAAACAATATGGTTTCAACGGGAGTCAGGTTCAACAGGTTATTTCCGCTGAAACGGGCAGTATTTTCTCTTCTCCAACGGGATATGAAGTCCTGAAGGATAGGGACCGATTGCTGGTGGAACCGACGATAATGGCGTTTACTCCTATTCGTATTTCGGAAGAAGGAACCTATGTTTTGCCGGATGACCGACGACTCAATGTGAGACGCAGTAATCCTTTCGTTTCCAAGGACAGTCATGAGGCAACCTTAGATGCCCGGCAAGTGCGGTTCCCCTTGACAGTCAGACGGGTAGAAGAGGGCGACTGGATGATTCCTTATGGAATGACAGGTCGTAAATTGCTGAGTGACCTGATGACCGACCTTAAGATGTCGCTATTCGACAGGCGCCGTCAGCTGGTTGTTGTTGATGCCCAAGGTGCTGTTGTGTGGGCAATAGGTCTTCGTACCGACCATCGTTGTCGCGTAACAGATGCCACGCAGGAAGTGATTGCAATAAAAATAAATAATTAATAGTATCATATTTTAATCAGAAGAATGATGATGGAAACACCTATTAAGAAAGAAATAGTAGATGGACTGGTGCAAGAACTTGGCATTAATGATTTCGCCAAGGCCACCATCCGTGAGGTGAAACAAGTTGCCGCTAAAGCAGAGAAAGCCAGTGGCGTAGAGTTTATCAAGATGGAAATGGGTATTCCCGGTCTTCCTGCAGCTCAGGTGGGTGTTGATGCCCAGATCAAGGCTTTGGAACAAGGTATTGCCCATTCTTATCCCGACATTCAGGGAGCACCAGTTTTGAAGCAGGAGGCTTCGCGCTTTGTGAAGGCTTTCATCGGACTGGACGTTGATTCAGAGTGTTGTGTTCCTGTCACCGGTTCGATGCAGGGCACATTTGCCTCGTTCCTGACCTGTTCACAGGCAGATAAGAGGAAAGATACCGTATTGTTTATCGACCCAGGATTTCCTGTGCAAAAGATGCAGTTGCAGGTTCAGGGTGTGAAATACGAGACTTTTGACGTTTATGACTATCGTGGCGAGAAGTTAGCACCGAAATTGGAGAGCTATCTTTGCAAAGGCAATATCTGCGCCATAGTCTATTCGAATCCCAACAATCCTGCTTGGATCTGTCTGAACGAGAGCGAGTTGAAGGCTATTGGCGAACTGGCCACCAAATACGACACCATCGTGATGGAGGATTTGGCTTATTTTGCTATGGACTTCCGCAAAGACCTGAGTGTTCCTTTCCAGCCTCCTTATCAACCGTCGGTGGGCCGCTATACGGAGAATTATATGCTTTTGATATCTGGTTCAAAGGCATTCAGCTATGCTGGCGAGCGCATTGGTGTGGTTTGCATCTCAAACAAGCTGTTCCATCGTCATTATACCGACCTTGCCGAGCGTTACGAAGGTTTGCCCTTTGGACTGGTATTCTCGACGCGCATGCTCTATGCCCTGTCGTCAGGAACCAGTCATTCTGCCCAATATGCATTGGCAGCCATGCTGAAGGCAGCCAGCGATGGTACTTATAATTTCCGCAAAGAGGTGATGGTCTATGGCGAGCGTGCCCGCAAACTGAAGGAAATCTTCTGCCGTTACGGTTTCCACATCGTTTATGACAAGGATTTGGATGTTCCGGTAGCCGACGGTTTCTATTTCACCATTGGCTACAAGGGAATGACGAGTGGACAATTGGCACTCGAACTGATGTACTATGGTGTTTCGGCTATCTGTCTGATTACTACCGGTTCGCATCAGGAAGGCTTGCGTGTATGCACCTCATTTATTGAGGACCACCAATACGCCCAATTGGAAGAGCGTATGAAAATCTGGAAACAGAATCACGAATAACAAAATAAAAAGGAATCTCAATTGCGAGATTCCTTTTTCATTTCTTCCATTATTTACTATTCACTCATGTCAACAGGCTGGAACTTGAAATCCGTAGTGGTAAGATAACGGACATCATATTTCCCCTTGGCCTTGACGGTGTATTCTTTGCGTAGTTTGATAAATTTCTTCTCTGCTTCCTTCCGGGTAAGGGCGAACATCACCACACAAACACGATTAGGTTGCTGGCGAGTGTTGGCCAGGAAGTCTTTCAACTGATAGGAATAGTGCTGACGACCCAGCAAGAACTTGCTCTTGGTTTCGTACCATGCACCCTCCACTTCCTGAACATCAGTCATATAGATGATAGAATCCTGGAACGAAGCAGAGAATCCGAACATAAACATTTTGGGCACTTTGATGCGCTTAGCCTCCATCTCCTGAGGCAGAGCACCTGCCAATAGCAGGGCGAGTAGAATATACTTAAAAATCTTCATTGTCCTAAATATGCTTTTAACATCTTATTCTTTGTATTGCCGCGCAAACGGCGAATGGCTTTTTCCTTAATCTGGCGCACACGCTCGCGAGTGAGACCGTATTTCGCGCCAATCTCTTCGAGCGTCATCTCCGGTTGGTCGATGCCGAAGAAAGCTGTAATCACTTTACGCTCGCGGTCATTGAGCATCTGCAGCGCATTGCGAATCTCAGCACGAAGCGACTCTACTACCAGTTGGCGGTCTGCCATCGGTGCATCATCGTTGACCAAGACGTCGAGCAGCGAATTGTCCTCGCCATCGACGAAGGGAGCGTCAACCGATACATGATGACCACCTACATGGAGAGCATCGTCAATCTTATCCTCAGGAAGGTCAACCTTCTCAGAGAGCTCCTCGACAGAAGGACGACGTTCGTGTTCCTGTTCGAAGCGGTTCGCCTCGCGGTTGATGCGGTTTACGGCACCCACCTGATTGAGGGGCAACCTGACGATACGGCTCTGCTCGGCAATAGCTTGCAGAATGCTCTGCCGAATCCACCACACGGCATAGGAGATAAACTTAAAACCACGCGTCTCGTCAAACTTCTCGGCAGCTTTGATCAGTCCCATATTGCCCTCGTTGATAAGGTCAGACAATGACAGTCCCTGGTTCTGGTATTGCTTTGCCACAGAAACCACAAACCTCAAGTTAGCCTTGGTCAGTCGGTCCAATGCTTGGCGGTCGCCTTTCTTGATGCGCTGCGCCAGTTCAACTTCTTCATCGGTCGAGAGGAGTTCCTCTTTACCGATTTCCTGCAAGTACTTATCAAGAGATTCGCTCTCTCGATTCGTAATTGATTTCGTGATTTTTAGTTGTCTCATTTAGTAGTTTTTTAAAAAGCCGATTGCAAAAGTAAGGTATTTTTTCGGAACTACCAAAAGAATACCTTACTTTTTTTATTTTTAGCCAAAAGCTAATAGCATACAGCTAATAGCCAAAAGCCTGTCGTTACTCGTTCTGCAAGTAAACTACGAATCCGCCGCGCTTGCCAGTCGGGTACATTCCCTTGATGACGAGCATCTGGTCTTTGGCATCCTTCACAGCCTGCTGCAAATCGTCGAACGAGCGCATGGGCTGGTCGTTTACCACCTGGATGATGAAGCCCTTGGGCACACCGGCATCTTTCATCTTACCACCGTTCACCTTCAGCACCTCAAGACCATAGGAGATTTCAAGTTGCTTCTTCTGCGACTCCGTAATCGGGCGAACGTCGATACCCAGAATGTCGATGTCTGCATTCTTTACCACCTTCGTCGTGCCCTGTTCGTTCTTCAGGGTGAGGGTAGCAGTCTTCTCTTTCTTGTTGCGCAGATAGCTGACGGTAACCTTGTCGCCAGGACGCTTCTGTGCCATCACACCCTGTAATTCACCGAAGCGCTTAATCGTCTTTCCGTCGATAGCCGTGATGACATCGCCCTTCTGCAATCCGGCAGCTGCAGCAGCACCGTCTTCAACGACCTCAGCTACATAGATGCCCTCCATTGTGCCGAGGTCAATCTCGTTGCCCTTCTCTTTCTCAGCATCAACATAAGCGCTGACATCGCTACCCTTGATACCAATCATAGCACGCTGTACGGCACCGTATTTCTTGATATCCTCAACCACCTTGTTCATGATGGCAGTAGGAATAGCAAAACCGTAACCGATATTAGAACCAGTCTGTGAATAGATCATGGCGTTGATACCAATCAGTTCACCGCGCGTGTTCACCAATGCACCACCAGAGTTACCCTGGTTGATGGCAGCATCGGTTTGAATCATCGAAGCCACACCTTCGCCCATCTGGCGAGCTTTGGCACTGACAATACCTGCGGTAACAGTGTTGTTCAGTCCGAGGGGGTTACCAACGGCGAGCACCCATTCGCCAATCTTGACGTCGTCAGAGTTAGCTATCACGATGGCAGGCAGGTTTTTGGCGTCAATCTTGATAAGTGCCAAATCGGTCGTCTTGTCAGCACCGATGATGCGAGCCGAATACTCCTTAGAGTTCTCGTTCAGCGTAACGGTCAGTTCGTCGGCACCGTCCACCACGTGGTTGTTGGTAACGATATATCCGTCGGCAGAAATAATCACACCCGAACCTGCTGCTGCACGTTTTGGAGTCTGCACCTGACGCTTGCGAGTACCGTTGTTGCCGCCCTGTCCGCGTCCGAAGAAGCCTCCGAAGGGGTCAGAGAAGAAATCCTCGAATGGGTCGCTGTACTCAACGGTCTGAGTCTTTGAATTAATGACCGATTTGATATAAACCACTGACGGCAGCGACTTCTCGGCTGCATAGGTTAAGTCAACCGGTTGTCCTGGTGCTGCAGCAGGGGCTGCTTGAGTTTTGTTGCACGATGCTGCAGAAAACGCGATTACAACTAAGTAAATCGCAGGAAAAATGTTCTTTACAATCTTTTTCATTTGTCTATACTGTTAAATGTTTATACTCGATGTTTTCGAATTCGAGTGCAAATATAAGCGCAAAAATCGGTAAACTGACAAAATGTCGTATTCTTTTGTCGCAATTTAACAATTCCGCACTATTGCTTAACGGCTATTTGAATTTAACGCTTGAAAGTTGAAATACTGATAAAATTAACGGAACCACCGCAAGATAGTTCCGTATTTTTAATTATTACTGATTTCTCCCCTGATACTTTGTCGCATAAGTTGTCTTACTTGTTCAGGATTATCATAGTGCGACTGTAAGAACATCAGTTTTGTGACTGCACTCTCAACCGTTGAATCGTAGCCGCTGATGACGCCAGCCTCCTGCAATTGGTAGCCCGTGTCGTATCGGCTCATCTCCACCGTTCCCTGCATGCACTGGCTGATGTTGATGACCACCTTGCCGTTTCGTGCGGCATCCCGCAGCGCCTGAATCACCCAGGGGCGTTGTGGCGCATTGCCGCTGCCGAAGGTGCGCATGACGATGCTCTTCAGGTTAGGAGTGGCAATGATGTGGCGCACCAAATCCTCGCGGATGCCTGGGAATAGCGAGAAGATAATCACATTGTTGTCCAATCGGAAATGCGGCATCATGGGTTTGTCCCAATCGGGGTGCAGTATGACTTCATCATGATAGGTGATGTTGACGCCAGCTTCCGCCAGATGAGGATAGTTGAACGATTCGAAGGCATTGAATTCCTCGGCACTTTGTTTGGTAGTGCGGTTGCCTCGCAGGAGTCGTCCATTGAAGTATATGCCAACCTCGGGCACTCGGGCATGCCCCTCGTCGTTCTTGGCAGCAGCGATTTCGATGGAGGTAATGAGATTCTCCTTGCCATCAGTTCTCAGCTGTCCGATGGGCAACTGAGAACCGGTAAAGATGACAGGTTTGGTGAGATTCTCCAACATATAGGATAGGGCAGAGGCTGTATATGCCATTGTGTCGGTACCATGCAGCACCACAAAGCCGTCATACTCCTCATAGTTGTCGGCAATGATGTGGCTCAGCTCTGTCCATTTGCCAGGAGTCATATCGCTGGAGTCGATGGGTGGGAAGAACTGATAGGTATCAATCTGACAATCGAACTCCTTCAGTTCGGGCACGTTATGCAACAGGTGCTCGAAGTCGAAAGGCTCCAAGGCACCTGTCTTTGGGTTGCGGTTCATCCCGATGGTTCCCCCCGTATATATCAGCAAAACCCTGCTGTTCATTTTAGTTGAGAGTGTAGAGTTGAGAGTGTAGAGTTGAGAGTGTAGAGTTTAGAGGGAAATCTGAAGCATGACGAATGAATAGGGTTCAATGTCAAGCGTCATCTTGCTCTTTACGGCAACAGTCTCCTTCTTTGGTGCAATGGGCTGCACCTCGTAGTTGTTCTCTGCGTCAGGCTTTCCTGCGAGGGTGGTCTTGACGGCAGTCTTCACACCCTTGAAGCGTGAAAGGTCAACATCGGCATATTTCTTCTGGCTGTCGGCATTGCAAATCTTGACGAACAACTGGCGAGTCTTCGTGTTCAGAACCACCGACTGTTCCTGCAGGTTGGTAGCGTCCTTGATTTTTACGCAGTCACCATAGTAGTAGTTACCCGACGACTGTCCGAACATCTGCTGAACATAGTAGCTGCAGGTCAGGAATGGACGGTGGTTGTCGTAATAGATAAGGTCGGGATTCCAGTTGGTGGCATTCTTGCGTGCGAAGAGTGGGGCATAGCTGGTCATGCAAACCACGTCGCCGTTGCGCTCGACATGCAACAGGTAGAGCGCCTCTGATAGGGCGTCGATGAGTTTCTTGTCCTTTGCGGCATATTCACCCAGATACACCTTCGTCTTGCGGTCGCGTGGATAGCTGTCGTACTGGCGACTCTTCTGGAAATAAGTGTATGGCTCATAGTAGTGTTCGTCCAGGATGGGCAATCCCAGTTCCTCAGCCAACTTCCAACCGTTCTGGAAGTCGGGATTGTCGGGATGCGAACCAGGTCCGGCAGTTCCCACAATCACAATTTCGGGATGAGCCTCCATAATCTTCTTATACATATATCTGAAGCGCTCGGCAAATTCCAGTGAGATGCGCTCCTCGTTACCGATGCCCAGGTATTTCAGGTTGAATGGCTTTGGATGACCAGCCTCGGCACGAACGCGTCCCCATTTGGTGTTGACGTCACCGTTAGCCCACTCAATCAGGTCGAGTGCATCCTGCACCCATTCGTCCATTTCCGACATAGGAACAACGTCCTGTGCCTGGTCCTTCATGCCCCAACCACCGTTGGTTCCCTGACAACTCACGCCACAGGGCAGGATGGGAACGGGCTGCATGTTCAAGTCTTCGCAGAACTGGAAATACTCATAGTAACCCAGTCCCATTGACTGGTGGTAACCCCAGGTATTCTTCAGTCCGCGACGCTGTTCCTTCGGACCAACAGTGGTCTTCCAGCGATAAGTATTCCAGAATCCGTCACCGCCACCGTGAACCACACATCCACCAGGGAATCGCATGAATTTGGGCTGCAGGTCGGCCAGCGCCTGAGCCAGGTCTTTGCGCAGTCCGTGACCTTTGTAAGTGTCCTGTGGCATCAGCGATACCATATCGATATCCACGTCGCCAGTGGTCAGTACCAGAATCTGCAACTGGGCACTGTCGCAATCCTCCTTGGGGCTCAGTGTCACAGCATATTTCTTCCAATTGCTGTCGCTGGCGGTGAATGTTGCTTCAGCCAACATTTTCGGGTCGCGGCCCCATCCGGGTTGTGGGGCTGTCAACACGATGCGCACCACCTTGGCCTCGCCCTTCACATTGCGGAGGAAGGCAGAGAAGTCGTATTTCGCACCAGCCTTCACGGGAATACCGTCAAATCCCTGGTTCTCCAGTCCATAACCCTTCCATCCCTTGTAGTCATAATACTCCTTCACGCGCTCTACATGCAAACGCATATAGGTGGGATTGTTGGGATGGATGGGCTGGTCCATTCTCACCTCCATGCGACCCAGTGAGTGTCCTGGGCGAATCTGCTTCCAGGCAGTTCCGGCTCCCCAACCGTCGCGCTCCACGGGACTGTATTCAAACGAACCGTTCTGAGTCAGTTCGGCATAGAGGCCGCCGTCGGCAGAACTGCTGATGTCCTCGAAGAAAATACCAATTAATTCATCACTGATAGCCTTGCCGCCGGCAGGGGCGCTCATGGCTTTCTGGGCATTGGCACCCATGCTTGCTGCTAAAAGAGCAACGCCTAAGAATAGCTTTTTGTTCATGTCTTAATGTTATGTTGATAATTGTTTCTTGGTTTATTTTGCAAAATTAATCATATCTGACGAGAATCCGTCATCGTTTACGTTAATTTTTCTTCAAAAGTGGCAGGAATATTTCCTAAAGCCGAAATATTTCATTATCTTTGCCAGAAATTTAAAGCAAACAATTACTAAAACAATTAAAATAGCTATGAAACAATTCAATGACAAGAACTTCGTGCTCGACAACGAAGTAGCCCAGGACCTGTTCCACAATCATGCGGCCAAGATGCCCATCATCGACTATCACTGTCACCTGATTCCCGAAATGGTGGCCAACGACCATCGTTTCAAGAGCATTACTGAGCTTTGGCTCGGTGGCGACCACTACAAGTGGCGTGCTATGCGCACCAATGGTGTTGACGAGAAATACTGCACCGGCAAGGACACCAGCGATTGGGAGAAGTTTGAGAAGTGGGCTGAGACAGTGCCCTACACACTGCGCAATCCGCTCTACCACTGGACTCACCTTGAGCTGAAGACAGCCTTCGGTATCGACAAACTGCTCTCGCCAAAGACTGCCCGTGAGATTTTCGATGAATGTAACGAGAAACTGAAGAGCCCCGAGTTCTCAGCTCGCGGTCTGATGAAGCACTACAACGTTGAGTGTGTCTGCACCACCGACGATCCCGTTGATGATTTGCACAACCACATCGAGTATGCCAAGCACAAGGCAGCCGACGACCCCATGATGATTCCTGCATGGCGTCCTGACAAGGCCATGAACATCGAGAAGGCTGAATTCCCCTCCTATATCAATCAGTTGGAGAAGGTCAGCGGTGTCACCATCACCAAGTTTGCCGATATGGTTGATGCCCTCAAGAAGCGTCACGACTTCTTCCAGGAGCAGGGCTGCAAACTCTCTGACCACGGTATCGAGGAGTTCTATGATGAAGACTATACCGACTCGCAGATTGAAACCATCTTCGAGAAGGCAATGCGCGGACAGCAACTCTCCAATCTGGAGATTCGCCAGTTCAAGAACTGCTTCCTCACCGTGATGGCAGAAATGGATGCTGATGCCGACTGGACCCAGCAGTTCCACTATGGTGCCATCCGCGACAACAATACCAAGATGTTCAACCAGCTCGGTCCCGACACCGGTTTCGACTCTATCGGTGAGTTCAACACCGCCAAGGCTATGTCGAAGTTCCTGAACAAGCTGAATATGAAGGACAAGCTCACGCGTACCATATTATATACATTGAATCCCTGCGCCAACGAAGTCATTGCCACTATGCTCGGCAATTTCCAGGGTGGCGAACCAGGCAAGATTCAGTTCGGTTCGGGTTGGTGGTTCAACGACCAGAAGGACGGTATGGAGCGGCAGATGAATGCC
>JAEEGI010004349.1_pt1 | contig 33229 bp, 20 predicted proteins | sample 8958751 | NCBI WGS metagenome assembly JAEEGI01 (sample SAMN16246545, study PRJNA631951) | gut metagenome | biome: gut microbiome; feature: rumen; material: KS-attached | host: Bos | place: Iran: Karaj | collected 2018-10
TTTGGCGCATTTAAGTAAAGATTCTTTTTTGTCCAATTTACCCGCGGGAATTTCGTAAGTTATTTTATCCACCGGATACCTGTACTGTTTAACCATAATAATATCGGTTTTATTTATGAAAGGGACAACGGCAACAGCTCCGGGATGATCAATATATTCTCTTATTGCTTTATTTTTGTTCGGTAAAACAACTTCATCTTTACAAAAATTTATTGCTTTGCCGGTATATATTCTGTTTTTTTTGTAAACTTTTTCTCTTAATTTCATCTTGTTTCTACTTTATTACCACCAAATTATCTTTATGTATAACTTCTTCGCAAACCATATTGGGATACAACTTTTTTATTTCCGAAGAAGATTTGCCTTTAATCATCGATAAATCCTGCGAATTATAATTTGAAAGGCCTCTTGCCACTTCAATATTGTTTTGCTCTATGGGATTTTGCACAACAACACTTATTGTGTCACCCCTGTTAAAATTTCCGCCTACCGTTACTATTCCGGAAGCCAAAAGGCTTTTTTCTTTGTTTCTTATTGCGATAGTTGCATTTGCGTCTATCAAAACAAACCCTTTTGCTTTTTTGCCGAAAGCTATCCAACTTTTTCTGGATTGCAGCTTCTTGTTAGGCAAAATTTTTGTTCCTATATCTTTACCGTTAACGGCTTCTTCTATTAAATTTAATTTTAAACCGTTGGTAATAAAAGTGGTTACGCCTGAACTTCCGGCTATTTTTGCGGCAATCAATTTTGTTTTCATACCGCCTGTCCCTTTACCGCTGCTGGAATCGGGACTTGCGATTTCCAAAAGTTCGTCCGTTATTTTTGTAATAACATTTATTATTTTCGACTTTTTCGGGATACCGTCATAAAGTCCGTCAACATCCGTTAAAATAAAAAGCATATCCGCCTGAACGGAAGCGGCGACTATTGCGCTTAATGTATCGTTATCCCCGAAATTTATTTCGTCAACGGCAATACTGTCGTTTTCGTTTATTACCGGAATAACATCCTTTCTTAACAACAACTCGTTTATCGAATTTCTTATATTTATATATCTTTGCCTGTCGTCAAAATCGTATCTTGTAAGAAGAATTTGAGCCACCATTAAATTTAACGGTTTAAAAGCTTGTCTGTATGCCTGCATTATTAAAGGTTGCCCTATGGAAGCAAGAGCCTGTTTCTTTCTTAACTCGGCAGGTTTTTTTGTTAAATTTAAGTATCCCAACCCCGCACCTATCGCACCCGAACTTACCAAAATAATATCAATATCTCTTTCTTTTTTTAAAGTTGCGATTTCCCGTGCAAAAGAGTCTATATAAGAAAGATTTAATTTCCCGCTTTTATCGGTTATGGTACTTGTTCCTATTTTTATTACTATTCTCATAAATTCCTACTTATTATAATATTTTCTCCCCGGTCTTACGGTAATAACCTGTTTCGGTTGCAAATATTTTTGTTTTTTCAGTTTCGGGTTATCTTCTTTTATTGCCGAAGTTGTTGTTCTGAATTCTTTTGCGATTCTTTCCAAATTGTCGCCTTTTTTTATCTTATACTTTATAAAACCGGAACTCGGATTTAAATCTTTTTCTTTGGATATATTTATCAAAAACATATCTCTTGTTCCTTCCGGCAAATTAAGTTCAAAATCTTTGTATCCGTGAGGCGTGCACCATGCAAGAATTGACGGATTCAATTCCTGTATTCTTTCCACGGTCGTATTTGCACACTTTGCAACAACTTTTAAATCTATAACTTTATCTATAATTACCGTATCGTACTTTAAAGGTTGTTGGTAATTCAAATTATGAAAACCGTACTCTTCCGGATTCTTTGCAATTTTTACCGATGCAATAAATTTAGGTATATAAAGTTGTGTTTCTTTCGGAAGAGCATTTCTTTCTTTCATTTCCAATACCGACGATGAGTTGGAAAATTTCATATCTCTTATAAGACCGTATTCTCCTCTGTTATATGCGGAAAGCGCCAAGTGCCAATCGTTCAACAAAATATAAAGTTCTCTTAAATATTTTGCGGCTGCTCTTGTAGCTTTTACGGGATCTTTTCTTTCATCAACCCAATAATTTATTTTCAATCCCAAAGCCTGGCCTCTGTGTGCCATTATTTGCCACATACCTACAGCTTTGGAACTTGAAGTTGCATTGTTGTTAAACAAACTTTCTATAATAGGTAAATACTGCAGGTCTTCCGGCAAATTGTATTCTTTTAATATGGGCAATATTAAATCTTTATATTTCCCGCTTCTTTCAAGTGCTATTCTTATACCTTGTGCGGCTCTTCCCTTACTGTATTTTTCTATCCAATAATTTAAAGTTTCTTCATCGTATGCCATTGAAATTTCAAGAGCATCATTACTTTTTATATGAGATTTGTTTGTGTCCAAACCGTTAATATTTTTTATTTTTCTTAAAATATTTTCACAGTCGGTTAACAAAAACTCAATTTCTTCCGGTTTTAAATCCAACGAATTTAACTTTCCCAAAAATTTGTGATAATTTTCTTTTGCTTCGATATAATTATCTTGATCACATGCAATTAATGCATTGTTTAAGCATTGATCGGCCTGGCAAACATATTCTTTGAACATCTCATGATTTTCATCTATACTTTCTTTTGTAATATTTGTATCTGCAAAATCCGTAATTTCTTCAATATCACTTTTTTCCGGTTCCTGCAGAACTTGTTCCTGAACCGTTTCCTCCTGAACAGGAACAACTTTATTTTTCTTTTTATTTTTTTTACAGAAAGACAAGGCCGGATTTCCCAACAGAAATGCAACAAGCAACACTATTACCGTTACTTTTTTATATCTGTTTAAAGTATCAAAAATTAGCATATTGATTTCAACCCTTTCAAAACTTGTTGCGGATTCTGTGCGGCAAAAATATAACTGCCGCTGACCAACACATCGGCTCCGGCATCCGCGCAGATTTTCGCTGTTTCCGAATTGATACCGCCGTCTATTTCTATTAAACAATTATATTTATTGTCATCAATGATTTGTCTTAACGAAGATATTTTAGGCACCATATCATGCATAAAAGATTGTCCGCCGAAACCGGGCTCAACGGTCATAATCAACACAACATCAACCAAAGGTAATATTTCCGATATATCACTTACGGGAGTTTTCGGTTTTATCGAAACTCCCACCTTAATACCCGCTTTTTTTATATCGGATATCAACTGCTTTTTGTCACATAAAACTTCACTGTGAAAAACAATTAAATCCGCTCCGGCTTTATAAAAACTTTCCCAATATTTTTCCGGGTTTGTTATCATAAGATGAACATCAAAAAACATTTTACTGTGTTTTTTAATTGATTTTACCACAACCGGTCCTATTGTAATGTTGGGCACAAAATGTCCGTCCATAACATCTATATGCAACCAATCGGCCCCGGCGGATTCCACCATGGAAACATCTTTAATTAAATTCGAAAAATCCGCAGATAAAATTGAGGGTGCTATTAAAATATTTTTCATTTATAAGTCTATTTCCTCTATTGAAATATTGTTTATAAATACCTTAACTCTTGCTTTACCGTTTACTTTTACGGGAATCGATATCTTTGCATTGGGAGCTCTTACTCCGTTAAATATATCTCTGTCTCCGTTTTCATCACTTAAAACAAGTCTTATTCTCTTGTTTTTCTTACCGTCCGGAACAACATATTCAAAATTTTTATTTTTAAGAGCCAACGAACTTTTTTCATCGGCAACATAAAAAACAATTTTTGTTTCACTTGTCAGTTTTTCATCAAATTTCGGAGTTTGTTTAAATACTTCTCCCGGATTTGCAAGCGTGGTTTGTTGTGCTATAACATTTACTTCATAATTTTCGTCCATTGCCCATTTCTTTGCTTCCACGGCGGATTTCCCGAACCAATCCGGCATTAAAACTGTTCCGTTGGTAGGCTTGCCGTTGGACATCAAAACATTTACAAAAGAGCCTTTTTCAACGCTTGAACCCGGAATAGGATTTTGATTTAAAACAATACCTTCTTCATATTTCATTGAAGATCTTGTTGTGAGTTCTCCCAACACCAACCCTAAAGTTCTTAACGAAATGGTGGCAGCTCTCATGGTTTGTCCTCTTAAATCTGGAACATAAACCGTTTCGCCGCCCTGGCTTATTACTATTCTTATACTTTTACCTTCTTTAACATTCATTCCAGCGGGAGGAACCTGCCTTATAATGATTCCGGCCGGAATATCCTGATTATATTCCGCACCCTCTTTTATTAATGCAAGTTTGGATTGTGAAAGTATTTCCAAACATTCTTCCAAGTTTTTACCTTTTAAATCGGGAACCAAAACTTCGGCTTTTTCTTTCACAAATGCCGACATGAGAATATTAAAAGAATAATATCCGCCCACGGCAAGTATTGCAAGAATTACAATACACTTTATAATAAAGAAAACGAATTTTTTCATTTTTATCTCCTAAATTAGAATCTATAACCATCCGTTAATATGAATTTTCTTTGAATCGTATTTTTCCTTGGCGTCTTCATTTGTTTCCGGATATCCCATAGGAATAACATTTAAAGGAACTATATTTTCGGGTAACTCAAACAAATTTTTAACAGCTTCTACTTTTTCGTCAAAAGGATAAACGGCACACCATACCGCACCCAAACCCAACGATTCGGCGGCAAGCAATATGTTTTCGGAAACTGCGGAACAATCCTGTTCCCAAAATTTTTCACTTACATTTTTATCGCCGCAAACTATTATGGTAACTTGAGAATTTTTACTGTATGAAGCATTCGGCAAAATTTCTGCAATTTTTTCCAATTTTTCTTTATCGTTTATAACCAAAATTTCCCAAGGCTGTTTATTCATGGCACTGGGAGCGGCCATTGCGCACTTTAAAATAATATCGATTTTTTCTTGTTCTATTTCCTTATCGGAATATTTTCTTACACTTTTTCTGCTCAATATATTTTCTATTGCATAATCTTTGGATTCCGCAGAATTTCCGGGATTGTTATCTGCTGTTGTACTTGAACAGGAAATTAATGTACACAAAAAAAACATTGAAAAAATATAAACTATTTTTTTCATAAGACCCCTCTATATAAATGATTTCAATTATTATATATAATATACGGGTCAAATTTCAATTTTTACATTCACATATATACATTTATTTCGTATAATATCATACATTACTTTTATATACGGAGAGGATTTATGAAAAAAATATTGTCGGTTTCATTTACAGCATTTGCAGCTTTTATTGTCCTTTTTTTCACATTTAATAATTTGAATAAAAACTCGAATAAAATAAATTTGGAAATAACCAATCCCGATTTAACAAAAATATCTTTGGACGAACAAAACAATACTTTTTTGGGAAATCCGGATAAAATATACATATACAATATACCATGTGACCAAACTTATCTTCAAAGAGGAGAAGATGTATCCGAATATATAACCGTAAGCCCGGATTTAAGAGGCAAATGGATTTTGGAAGACGATAAACCGAACTTATTTAAAATATGTTTTAATCCGGAAAAAGATTGGCTTGCAAACAAACAGTATAAGGTTTCAATAAATAAAAAAATTTTTAAAAATCCAAAAAAAATAAAGAGTTTGGATTTAAGTTTTTCTACAAAGGAAAACAATGTTAATATAGTGGATTTCGGCTTGTGGCACGACGATAACAATTTATCTTTGTTCGGTATTGAAGCCGTTGTAAAATTCGATTTCCCGACAGAAGATTCAAAAATCTCGCTAAAACTGAATAAAAAAGACGTAAAACCCGCAATTTCTTTTGATAAGCATAAAAGGTATTGCTTTATAAAATACAAACCTGTAACTTTAACGGATCAAAAACAAACTGCAAATTTAAAAATTTTCGGTAAAGAACAAGATTTAATAATTCCCGATGCCGGCGATTTTTTCAAAGTAAAGGAGATAAAAACCGATATTTTGGGTAAAGATAAAGATGCTGTACAGGCTATAATCATAGAATTTACGGATTTTGTTCCCGTACAGGAAGTAGAAAAGAACATTGAAGTATATCTGTTGCCGTCAAAAACCGATTGGAATACAAAATCCTTAAAAGATGCCGAAAAAGCATTAAATAATTCAACAAAAATTAATGTAAAAGCCATGCCTCAAGATCCTTCCGGAAGAATTGTTGCTCTTAAATATGATAAACCGCTTGATGACAGATACTTATATATCGAGCTGAAAACCGCTTTGAAGAGTAAAAGCGGTTACTCCTTAAAAAAATCCGAAAAGTATGTAGAGCCGATAACGAATTTTAAAAGCGAATTGAAATTTATCGGTTACGGAAACATTTTATCCGCCTCGGGAGATAAAAATTTAACAATATGTTCCAGATTGATAAACAATATAGATGTTAAAATTGCGAGATTTTTTCCCGAGAAATTAAACTTTTTTGTTTCACAAAACTTCTATAAAACAAACAACTATTACTATCAGGATGAAGAATATTATGACAATTATTATAACAGATATTATGAGATGCAGGATGAAGATATTGCTGAAATTTTCAACAAAAGAATAAACCTTTCCGGCGGAATAAATATTAATTATTCATCAATAGATTTAAACAAATATATAAAAAACGGGAAAATGGGATTGTTTGCCGTAGAAATAAGTGCCGACGGAATTACCCGCAGAAAATTTATTTTGATTTCCGATATAGGAATAGTTTATAAAGAAGATGTGGACAACAAAATAAAACTTTTTGCCGTTTCTCTTTCAACAGGCAAACCTTTGGATAATGCAAGAGTATGTTTACTTGCGAGAAACGGAACCGAACTTATGATAAAAAATACCGATTTTGACGGAGTTTGCAATTTTGAAGATATATCTTCTTTTATCAATGAAAAAGAACCGGTGGCTTTTATTGTAAGTAAAGATGACGATGTTTCCTTTATTCCTATACAAAGAGGCGGAAGAGATATCGTTTATTCCAGGTATGATACAAGCGGAAAATCCATATCGGAGATAAGAGACAAACAGGTTGACTCTTATATTTTTACCGATCGCGGAATTTATAAACCGGGTGAAACGGTAAAATTTTCGGTAATTTTAAGAAATGAGAAAAACACCGTTCTTACGGGATTTCCCGTAAATATAGAGATAGAAAATCCCGACGGAAAAATAATATTTGACAAAAATATTTCTTCCCCGGCAAACGGATTTATTGAAAGTGAATTTTTATCGCAGGCAACATCAAAAACAGGAACTTACAGAATAAATATTTATTCCGGAGCAAACAAAAATTATCGTAAATTTGTTTCAAGTATCGAATTTAAAATAGAAGAATTTAAAGAAGACAAATTAAAAATAGAAACAACCGTTGAAGGTGATATACATAAAGGATGGATGCCTTTGGAAGGCCTTTCCGGGAAAGTAAAACTTCAAAATCTTTACGGCATGCCGGCACAGGGAAATGAAATAAAAGCGGAAACAACTTTGATTCCGTCCGCATTTTCTTTTAAAGAATACAAGGATTATATTTTTTCGGATTTTGTTTTGGATAATAAAGCAAATATAAAAAATATCCATGAAACATTGGAAAGCAAAAAAACATCTTCGTCCGGAGAAATTTCTTACGATCTTTCTTTATCGCAATACGAAACAGGAACTTACAGACTGCTGTTTTTTGCCGAAGGTTTTGAAAGAGAAAGCGGTTCAAGCGTAAAATCTTCGGTTCAACAGTTTGTTTCCCCGAACAAATATATTCTGGGATATAAAACTTTAAGCAATCTTAACTATTTGGATAAAAATTCAAAACCTGTTATTAACCTTATTGCCGTCGACAACGATTTAAAAAAAATAAATTTAAACAAACTTAAATTAAAAACATATAACGTTCAGTATGTATCCGTTCCCGTTAAAGAATATAACGGAAGATATAAATATCATTCAATTGCACAAGCCGACGAAATTTCAAGTAAAGATTTTTCTGTATCGGAAAAATCCACCGACTTTAATTTAGATACCTCGGTTTCGGGAAATTATAAGGTTGAAATTATTGATGAAAACAACAACAAACTTCTGAGTTTGGAATATGTTGTTGTAGGCGGAGCCACTTTGGGATACCAGCTCGAAAAAAATTCCGAATTACTTATCAATTTGCGAAAAGATGCAGTAAAAGCCGGTGAAGAATTGGAGTTTAATGTTACATCTCCTTTCAAAGGCATAGGGTTGGTTACCATCGAAAGCGATAAAGTTCATGCATATAAATGGTTTACAATGGACACAAACAGTAAACTTCTAAAAATAACGGTTCCCCAAAATATTTCCGACGGGGCATATTTAAATATTTCCGTTTTAAAAGATAAAAATGCAAAAGAAATCTTCTTAAATCCGCACAGTTATGCTTTGAAATATTTTAAAATTTTGTCCGACACAACAAAAGAAGTAAAGCCGGAAATAACCGTTCCCGAAACGGTAAAACCCGGAACTGATTTAAAAATAGGATATTCCACATCAAAACCCGCAAAAATAATTCTTTACGGTGTGGATGAAGGAATATTACAATATGCAAAATATAAAACTCCGAATCCTTTATCATATTTTTCCAGAAAACCGGCACTTGATGTAAACTCTTATCAAACTTTAGATTTGTTCCTGCCGGAATTTTCGGTAATAAAAGAAGTTTACGGTATAGGCGGAGACGGAGCTTATGATGCCGAAGCTCTTTTAAATGCCGGTCTTAATCCTTTTAAAAGAAAAGCACAAGCTCCCGCGGTTTTTTGGTCCGGAATAATTAACAGCGACAAAATTTCAAAAACTTACACATATAAAGTTCCGGATTATTTTAACGGCAGTTTAAGAATTATGTGTATTGCGGTAGGTGAAAATTTTTCTTTCGGCAGCAGCGAGAAATCGGTTGTTGTAAGAGCTCCTATCGTTTTATCAGCGGGTGCACCTCTCGTTGCCGCACCTTCCGATGTGTTTGATGTTACTTTAAAAATTGCAAACAGTAAACAAGATTTGAAAAAAGCCGATTTAACCGTAAACATTTCCGTTTCGGATAATTTGAAAGTAACGGAAGAAAAAACCAAAAATATCATAATAGAAAACGGTAATGAGGATACAGTAAGTTTTAAAGTTAAAGCACTTGATAAGCTCGGTAATGCAACAATCGATTTTTCCGTAAATGATAAAATTTCCGATGACAAATCAAAAATTTCCGCAACATTAAGTATTCGTCCCGCAAGTATTTATGCGACCGATATTGTTACCGGTAAAGATAAAAGAGAAAGTTTTAAAGTGACTAATTTTAAAAATATTGACAGCTACAACGAATTTGCAAACAAGAATATTGTCGTATCAAATAATCCTTTGGTTATGGCTTTGGGCCTTGAAAATTATTTGGAAAAGTTTCCTCACGGCTGTACTGAACAGATTACAAGCCAAACTTATCCTTCTGTTGTATTGTACGGTCTTACAAAAGAAAGCCAAACAATTTTTAACCGTTACATTGAAAAACTCGGTGCAAGACAAAAGTTTAACGGAGGTTTTTCTTCATGGCAAGACAGTAATTATATAAGCGACGACACATCTCTTTATGTTTTGCAATTTCTTACCGATGCAAAAAATTCAGGTTACAATGTTCCGGAAACGATGTTTAGAAAACTGCTGGATTGGACAAGAAATTTCATTAAGTATCCCGCAAACGAATATGAAGCCGGTTTACAGGCAAAAGCTCTTTATCTTTTGGCAAGAAATTCGGAATCTTTTACCGGGCAGTTATCCAAATTGGAAAGTTATTTTGAGGACAATGTTAAAGATTGGACAAAGACCATACACGGTGCATATATTGCTTCCACCTATAAACTTTTACAGAATAAAGACAGAGCCGAAGAAATAATAAAAAAATTTGAGACGGAAAAAGGAGTGAATTATTATTCGGATTACGATTCTTCTTCCATAAGAAACATGACTTATATTTATTTAATATCGAATCATTTTCCGGAACTTTTAAACAATTCAAATGTTACGGATATGATACAAAATACGGCGGACAATATAATAAATAAAGATTATAATACCTTAAGCTCGGCAAAGACAATTTTGGCGGTGGCATCTTATTCAAAAGCAAATGAGTATAAGGATGAAAACATTGAAATATTTATTGACGGGAAAAAAGCCGAAACAACAAAAAACAAATCAGGTTTTATGCAGACTGCAGTTCCGGCTGACTCCAAGGATATACAATTAAAATCAAGTTCTGCGGGAAACTTGGGTTTATTTTATACAATAACTCAACAGGGATTTTTTAAAGATAAAAAACAAAATGTATCCGAAGGCCTTAAAATTGATAAAAAGTATTTAAATAAAGACGGTAATGAAACGAATACGGCGGAATTGGGAGATGAAGTTACCGTTAAAATAACTGTTAAAACAACCGATGATAAACATTTGGAAAACATTGCCGTAACCGATTTGTTACCGGGAGGATTAAACATTATACCGGGCAGCTTGGAAGGAGCATTTGACAGTTTTGATATAAGAGAAGACAGAATTTTAATTTATACATCCGCGGAAGGCAATGCAAAAGAATTTACTTATAAAACAAAGGCCGTTTCTTCGGGTGTTTTTGTGCAACCGGCTGTTGAGGCAAATCATTTATACGATGTTAAAAAATATGCCGTTTCAAAAGATAATATATTTAAGGTAAATCCACGGAAGTAAAAGATATCATGTTAAACTTTTTAAAAAAATATGCCGAACATATCATCATATTTACGGTGGTATGTTCGGTGATTGTTTTAAGCATAAGATTCTTTCCGCGGGAAAAGATTTTAAACGACTATACATTTTCAAAATCGTTCTTTTCCGTTGACGGCAAACTTCTGAGAATTACTGTTTCTTACGATGATAAGTACAGAATCTTTTATCCTTTAAATGAAATACCCGTCCAAATTCAGAAAGCTGTTTTGATGTATGAAGATAAAAATTTTTATTACCATATCGGAATAAACCCGTTTTCTCTTTTAAGAGCGGTGATAAGTACGTTTATAACAAAAAACGGAAAACAGGGCGGTTCTACAATTACGATGCAAACCGTAAGAATTCTATACAATTTAAACACAAAAACCGTTAAAGGAAAAATCAAACAAATACTGTCGGCTTTATGGTTGGAAATGAGATATTCAAAAAAAGATATTTTAGAAGCATATTTTAATATAGCCCCTTACGGTTATAATATCGAAGGAATAGGTGCCGCTTCATTAGTCTATTTCAATAAAAGATTAAACGATTTGGAACTGCACGAACAACTTACACTTGCCGTAATTCCTCAAAATCCGAACATTAGAAGACCTTCATTAAAAAGCGGTTTTGAAAAAATGAAAACCGCACGAAAAATATTGTATAACAAATGGAAAGAAAAATACCCCGAAACAAAAAACAAAGAACATTTTTTTGATATGCCGATGAATATAAAAACGCCTAAAGAGTTGCCTTTTTATACTCCGCATATCGTAAACTATTTGAATTCACAAATAAACAAAAATGAAATTTATACAACAATAGATTTAAATCTTCAAACATTGTTTGAATATCAAATAAAAAAATATGTTGACAGAAATAATCATCTCGGTATAAAAAATGCTTCCGCATTTTTGTTAAATGCAAAAACAATGCAGGCAGAAGCAGCGGTTGGTTCCGCGGATTTTTTAAACAATGACATTTTAGGGCAAATAGACGGAACAAGAGCTAAAAGAATGGCCGGATCTGTTTTAAAAACTTTCATTTACGGTTTGGCATTGGAAAACGGACTTATTTACCCCGCGACTTTATTAAAAGATACTCTTCAATATTTTTCTATTTATGCACCGGAAAATTCAGACAGACAATTTTACGGACCGGTTTTTGCTCAAGATGCTTTAATTAACAGCAGGAACATACCGGCAATAAAACTTTTACAGGATATAGGTATCGAACCTTTTTTAAATCTTCTTAAAACCGCAGGAGTAACAAAACTTAAATCCGCAGAACATTACGGTGTAAGTGCGGCAATAGGGACAATAGATATTTCCGTCGAAGAAATTGCAAAACTTTATTCGGCAATTTTGAACGGCGGCACAGTAAAAGAAATAAAATATACCGTCGATAACCAAACAGAAAACACCGCAAAAAATGATAAAGCAATATTTTCAAAAGAAACGGCTTTTGTTTTGTTTGATATGTTAACTCATAATCCTGTCCCCCCCAATTTTAATATAACGGATAAATACGGTAATAAAGTAAAAGTTGCATGGAAAACAGGAACATCGTACTGTTTTAAAGATGCCTGGTCCGCAGGTGTATTTGGCGATTATGTGTTGGTTGTATGGGTAGGCAACTTTTCCGGAGAAGGAAATCCGAATTTTTGGGGCAGAACGGCGGCCGGAAATTTGTTTTTTGAACTTCTAAGAACAGTCGTATCATACAAGAAAAAAGAAAACTTTTTTGGACCGGACAGAAAAGATTTGAACGTAAAAACAATAAAAGTTTGTTCCGTAAGCGGAGCGCTTGCAAATAAATTCTGTCCCAAAACCAAAGACTGTTATTTTATACCTGCCGTATCCCCGCTGAATTTATGTGATATTCACAGAAATATTTTGATAGACAATAAAACGGGACTCAGGACAAATTTTGAAGTCAAAGGAAAAACTCATTATGAAGTATACGAGTTTTGGCCTTCGGATATTTTAACTTTATTTGAAAAAGCGGGCATAAAGAAAAAACTTCCGCCCAGATATATGCCTGATATAAAATTACAAGATATAACGTTATCCGGGAATCCTCCGAAAATATTTTTGCCTTTAAAAGATGTTATTTATAAAATAGAACCCGGAAATAAAATTATTCCTTTAAAAGCCGATATTGATGCCGATTCGGACAAGGTTTATTGGTTTGTTGACGGTAATTTTGTCGGCAGCAGCAAAAAAGATGAAACTATTTTAATAACTGCTTCAAGCGGCAACCATAATATTGTTGCCGCGGACGATTTGAACAGATATTCATATTCCTCATTTACCGTAGAGTATTAAATTATATTTATAACCGGCAATCCGTTTCAAGAGAATATAATCTGATACACTTACACATTTTTGTCTTTACTTAAATAGTTTTATTTTGTAAAATTTTTTTGTTATATATTAAATGTGTCAGGGTTAGCAGTATGATAAAATCTATTTACATAAACAACGGTGTATGCCAACAAGAAGAAAGTATCGAAAATATTAACAAAATTTTCCACACAAATCCTACTTTGTTGTGGGTCGATATTACTTTGGAAAAAGGCGATTTGTCCACTGATGAAATAGCTCTTCTTACCGACACATTTAAATTTCACGAACTTTCCGTTGAAGACTGTTTGTTCCCGTTATATAACCCTAAAGTGGAAGAATTCGATAACTACTTATTTGTAAATACTCACGGTATCAGATTAAAGACCATGAACTTGGCTGAATTTGATGAGTCCATGTATGAGCTTGATATATTTTTGTCATCAAATCTTATTGTTACCGCACATACTGAAGAACTTGAATTTTTGGATACTTTAATGCATAAAGCAATGCTAAAACCGCAAATCGAGCTGAAAAGCATGGAAACATTGTTGTATAAACTTTTATCAAAGGTTGTAGATAACCTGGAACACACAATGGAAAAAATAAGTGATAAAATAGATTTACTTGAAGACAAAGTTTTGGAAGATCCGCATCCAAACGATATGGAACAAATACTTGATTTAAAGAAAGTTCTTCTTTCCATGAGAAAGATTGCGGATCCTCAAAAAAACGTATACTCTTTCTTTGCGAGAGAAAACAATGAATATATAAGAGAGTCTTATTCCGCATATTTCAGAGATATTACCGACCAACTCAGCAGTTTAAATAAAACTATAAATTATAATTCTCAAATGATAAGCTCTTTAATAACAATTTATATGTCATCCATAACATTGAAATTAAATGAAACAATGAAATTCTTAAGTATAATAGCAACTATATTTTTACCGATACTTATATTCGCAAGTTATTACGGTATGAATGTTGCTTTCCCTGAAATGAAAATTTTGGGTGAAACGGGAACTTGGTTTTTTGCTTTATTTTTGATACTTGTTTCCACGTTCGGAATTATACTTTACATGAAAAAGAAGAAATGGTTTTAGTTTCCTTTCCGTTTTCCGTAAATATGTTTTCTTAAAAATTGTCCCGTATAAGATTTTTCCACCGTCATGACTTTTTCCGGTGTACCGCAAGCTATAACTTTACCACCGCCCGCACCGCCTTCCGGTCCCAAGTCTATAATCCAGTCTGCCGTTTTAATAACATCCAAATTGTGTTCTATAACAAGCACGGTGTTTCCCGCATAGACCAACTTATGTAAAACATCAAGCAGTTTTGCGATATCGGCAAAATGCAAGCCTGTCGTAGGTTCATCAAGAATATAAAGCGTTCTTCCCGTGGATCTTCTTGAAAGTTCAGTTGCAAGTTTTATTCTTTGTGCTTCTCCGCCGGAAAGTGTTGTTGAAGATTGACCTATTTTGATATATCCCAACCCGACATCGTTTAATGTAGACAATATCTTGTGCAGTTTAGGAATATTTTCAAAAAACTTTACGCTTTCTTCAACAGTCATATTTAAAACTTCGTCTATATTTTTACCTTTATATTTTATTTGCAATGTTTCTTCGTTAAATCTTCTTCCGCCGCAAACATCGCACTTAACAAAAATGTCCGGCAGGAACTGCATTTCTATTTGCAACGTTCCGTCACCCTGACAATTTTCGCATCTTCCCCCTTTAACATTAAACGAAAATCTGCCCGGCATATAACCTCTTGCTTTGGCTTGAGGAGTTTGCGCAAACAAATCTCTTATTAAAGAAAATGCTCCGGTATATGTTACGGGATTGGAACGGGGTGTTCTTCCGATAGGCGACTGATCAACAATAACAACTTTATCTATATTTTCAAGACCTTCTATACCCTTATTTTTCCCGGGAACTTCTTTTGCTCTGTAAAATTTTTGTGCAAGAGATTTATACAAAATTTCATGAACCAAAGTGGATTTTCCCGAACCGGAAACTCCGGTTACACAAACAAACAAGCCTAAAGGAATATCAACATTAATATTTTTTAAATTGAACTGGCTTGCGCCTTTTATCGATAACCATTTACCGTTGGTTTTTTTCCTTTTCGGTATGGGTATTGAAAGTTTACCGTTAAGATATTGTGCCGTAACGGAATTTTTGACTTTCATAACTTCTTTCGGTGCTCCGCTGGCAACAATTTCGCCTCCGTGAACTCCCGCACCGGGACCTAAATCTATTAAATAATCCGCGGTTCTCATTGTATCTTCATCATGTTCAACAACTATTAAAGTGTTGCCTAAATCTCTTAACGTGGTCAATGTTTTTAACAACATTGTGTTGTCTCTTTGATGGAGACCTATTGACGGTTCATCCAACACATAAAGAACTCCCGTAAGACCGGAACCTATTTGTGTTGCAAGATGTATTCTTTGTGCTTCTCCGCCGGAAAGTGTGGAACTTTGCCTGTCCAAGCTTAAATATGACAAGCCCACATTATTTAAAAAGTTTAATCTTGCTTTTATTTCTTTTAAAATAATTTTTGATATTGTTTTTTCTTTTTCGGTGAGTTTTATATTATCGAAAAATTTTACCGCTTGTTCCACCGACATTGCCGTTATATCCATAATGGATTTATCGTTTACAAGTACGGACAATGCTTCTTTTTTTAATCTTTTACCGTGACATGTGGGACAAGTTTTTGTAGACATATATTTTGAAAATATTTCGGTTCTTACAAAATCGGATTCGGTTTCACTGTATCTTCTTTGCATGTTGGTAATAACACCTTCAAATTCCCCGTCACCGTATAACAAAACTTCCTGTTGCTTGGATGTTAAATCTTTCCACGGTCTGTTCATGGGAATTCTGTTTCTTTTGCATGCATCGGTTATAAGTTCGTAATAATATCCAGACCATGCACCTTTCCATCTGTGAGTTCTTGTAGTTACCGGTTCGGACCATGCTTGTAATGCTCCCTGATTAACCGTTCTTGTTTTGTCGGGAACAATCAAATCGGGATCTATTTCGCTTTTTTCTCCTATACCTGAACAATCGGGACATGCTCCGTGCGGAGTATTAAAAGAAAAAAGTCTCGGTTCTATTTCGGATATATTTATACCGCAATCTATACAGGCATAATGTTCACTGTAAGTTTTCTCTTCTTTTATATCTTTGTTTTCGTTAACTACCGCAACTGTTACAAGACCTCTTGCCTGTTTTAATGTTGTTTCTATGGAATCCGCTATTCTCGTATGTGCCTGTTCGGATACTTTTATTCTGTCTATCAACAAGTCTATGTTATGTTTTTTATATCTGTCCAATTTTATTGTTTCATCAAGATTATAAATTTTTTTATCTACTCTTACTCTTGCAAAACCGTCTTTTAATAATCTTGAAAAAAGTTCTTCGTATGTTCCTATTTTACTTTTTACAAGCGGAGCAAGAATATATATCATTGTTCCTTCATCAAGTTTCATAACATCATCAATAATTTGTTGCGAACTTTGCGGAGTAACTTTTTTACCGCATTTAGGACAATGTGCAACACCTATTCTTGCATATAACAACCTTAAATAATCGTAAATTTCTGTTACCGTTCCAACAATAGATCTCGGATTATGTGACGGATTTTTTTGTTCTATTGATATTGCCGGCGAAAGGCCTTCAATAATATCAACATCGGGTTTGTCCATAAGGTCTAAAAATTGTCTTGCATAGGCGGATAAAGATTCAACATATCTTCTTTGACCTTCCGCATATATGGTATTAAACGCAAGCGAAGATTTTCCCGAACCGGAAAGGCCCGTAACAACAACAAGTTTGTTTTTCGGGATATCGATATCTATATTTTTTAAGTTGTGCTGACGAGCACCTCTTATCTTAATTATATTCTCCATAAAAAAGTCCTTTTTTTATTTTGCTAAGCGAGTTTAATTTTTTACTCCTAATTTTGCATTTGCCTTCTTTATGTACCACTCGCTCCGCTTTCATTTCAGTACACTGCAGTCGTCAAATGCTTCATTATGAGTAAAAACTTGAAAACTCTTGTTTTGCAAAGAAACGGCAACAGCAAAATTTAAAATCTTAAAAGTTTTTGAACACAAACAACAACGAAAACAGCTATCAAAAGCTTCATTAAAAGTAAAAATTCAGAAACTCCTGCATTGCCGACAACGGCAAAATGAAACAAATGCCGAATAATGATTATAACAAATTTTGAAGTATTTAGGTTAGTTATATCAGTTCAACATATATAGAAATGTTACGGCTTTTATATTGCCTCTTTAAGATCATCTTCCGTATTGTCAATCTTTATTATTTTGTTTTCGGAATCTATTTCCGTTGACCAAAGCCACTTATCCAAAACTCTTGCTTTACCGAAAGGCATATGTCCGTAATAAAACAACATGTGCTTGGCCGCTTTTTTCTTATCTTCTTTATCTATAACTATTTTCCACAAAGTTGCGGCGAGACCGGTTCTGTCCGAACCGCCCAAACAATGTATGAAAACGGGACGCGGTGCGGTTTTGAAAAAAGTTAACAAAGTTTGTATCTGTTCATCCGTAGGTTCTTTGTCCATAGCCATATCCAAATCGTAATGATTTACACCGTAAGTATCACATACTTCAATTTCGTCATCATACCAGTCTTTTCCGGGTTCGGCGCCTCTGAGATTAATGACGGATTTAATACCGTACTTGTTTACATAATGTTTCAATAAATTCTTATCGAGCTGTCTGGAACGATAAGCGGCATTTTCCGTTATAACATGAAAATTACCTTTTATCCAACCGTCCGCAAAGAACAGACCGTATATAACTATAATTAAACCTGAAATTATTAATAAACTTTTTAAATATTTGTTCATTTTATTAATATTAGCAAATATAAAACTTAAATAAAATCGGCAAGAACAGAATTTGAAACAAACAAAGCTTTCTGTGTAAATCGAACTCTGTCTTTTTCAATCACCAACATACCGTCGGCAACATACTTGTTCAGAATATCTTTACTGTTTTCAAAATATTTTATATCCACACCTTCGGAAAGTCTTAACCCCAACATTATTTTTTCTTTATTATACAATTCATCGTTTATAAATTCTTTTTCTATAACGATATTTTTACCGCTGAAAAGATTTTCAATATATTTTATTACATTGGTATTATTTTTGTATCTGTACCTTTTATAGTAAGATGAAGCACTTGTGCCAAGCCCTATATACTCTTTGTTTCGCCAATACAATTTGTTATGTAACGAATATTTTTTTTCTCTTGCCCAATTCGAAATTTCATAATGTTCGAATCCGTTTTCTTTCAAGAAAGAGCATGCAAAATCGTACATTTCCGCCTGCAGTTCCGTGTTCGGTTCCACCTTTTTCTTATAAAAAGGAGTGTTCGGTTCCACCGTTAACGGATACAACGATATATGCTGCGATTCAAGTTTTAAAACTTCTTTTAATGTCTTTTTCCAACTGCTTAAAGTTTGGTTCGGTATCCCGTACATCAAATCCATATTGATATTATTAAAACCGGTTTCTTTTGCACAATAATAAACTTGTTTAAACTTTTCGTAATTATGTAATCTTCCCAACACGGTTAAACTTTGGTCGTATATACTTTGCAGCCCTAAACTTAATCTTGTTACACGGGCATCAAACAAAAGTTTTAATTTCTCTTTTGTTGTTGATTCGGGATTTAATTCCACCGTTATTTCTTTACAAAACGAAACATTAAAATTGGAGTTTATTATCTGTGCCAACTTTTTTTGTTGAGGTATGGATAATGTGGACGGCGTTCCCCCTCCGATATAAATAGTATCTATCGTTGCACCTTTATATTTTTTTGCTTCCAGTTCCAACGCTTTTAAATAGTTGTCCGCCAAGTTTTCAACATAAGGCACGGAAACGAAATCGCAATAAAAACATTTCCTTTTACAAAACGGTATATGTACATATAAACCCAACATAATTTAAAACCTTAACCTTTGCTCTATCATAAATCTTTTTTCCGGTTCATAGTTCGGATCATTTGAATTCAGTCCGTAACTGCCTTTTAAATATAAATTCCTGTTTAACTTAAGCGACATTTCCAAAGCCTGTTTCAAATCTATTTCTTTTTGAACTTTATCGAAAGTTACAGAATATCCCACCTGCAGCAATCTGTTAATATTTTTTTCAACGGAATATTTCATTCCGTATAAAAGTTCCGCCATGGATGCTTCTTCTTTTGAATCTATTTGCAAAACATCCTGATTTACAAAGCCAAGTCTTACATTATCTATAATACCTGTTTTCTTAAGAACGGTATTTGCCAAAGGTGTGGCAATATTTGAACTAAACATTCTTATTGCTTGTTGTTTAACCAAAAAGTCCGTGCTTGTATCAAAAGTATTTGTTTGTTCTGGATCGGTTTTTGTAAGTCTTGCAAGAGCTTTTTTGGAATCCATGGTAGGATCGTTTTTGGAAGCAAATCTTGTTTTGATATTATCCATACTGGACCTGTCCACATAAACTTTAATAACTTCGGCAGCACTGTCTCCGGATGAATAAACTTCCGATTCTCCTTCGGCGGTAACAAAAAGTGCATTGTTTATTATTTCTATTTTCGAACTTATAATATCAAAATCGTTCCCCATATAAGAAAATATACCGTTATCGGAAGTAACCACGCCGTTGGCAAGAATTTTATCCAAACTGCCTTTAAGATTTATGGAACCTTTTAACAACACATTTAAAAAAGTGTTTTCGAAATTCGTATTTGCGGCGGTTTTTAAATCTATGTCTATTTGTAAATTTTTAAACATGTCGGACACAAAATCCGGTATTTCCACTCTTTCTCCTTTTACGGGAGAAGGATAACAGAATCTTGTGTTTTCAAGTTCGGCCCAACCGGTAAGTTTTAAGTCGTTCGGAGTTCCTTTTAATTTAAAATCAAATACGGGAACGCCTTTAGTATAATTTGCGAAACTGCTCGATTCCATTTTAAAAACGCCTGATGTAGGTATAGGTAAAGCTTTTACAACAACGGGAACACCTTTTTTTGAAGTAAACAAATTCAAATCATATATTACGGGATTTATTCCCTGCAACCTTACGAAACCTTTTGCTTCTATAATGCCGGAACCGGCTTTTGCTTTTGCCGTATCTATTTTAAATAAATTGTCGTCCCATACAATTTTTATATCCAAATCTTTAATTTTGTTAATGTAAGATTCGGTTTTTATATCCGTTCCTTCCATGGTAATTTTGCCCACACTGGAAATATTTCTTCGTATACCGGTAAGATTACCTTCCACTTTTAACGAGCCTTTTTTAGCAGAAACAGTATTGTTCGCGAAATTTTTAAGTATATACAAATTACTGTCATCCAATTTATAATGAACCTTAACCTCTTTGGTCATCAATGTTTCCCTTAGTTTGGAATCAAGCCAAAAAGGGAAAAATCCGTCAACCACCAAACTGTATTTCCCGGACTTTTTTATATTGAATTTGCTTATATTAAGATTATTATTTTTAACATCTACGGCTATGTTACATACATCAAACGGAACATTGTAACAAGAACCGTTTGAAGAATCGATTGTTAAATTTATAACAGGATCGGAAATTGCTCCCCGGGCTTTCAAATTCAAATCCAATGCTCCGGTTAAATTTACGGGAAGATTAAACAAATTCGTTAATACCGTTGAATCCAATTTTCGTCCCGTCATATTTATATCAATATTGTCGGATAATATATATCCGTTTAAATTGTAAGCTTGATCTTCGTAATTTACGGAAACATTTTCAAATGCAACTTTGGGATAATCTTTAAACAATACTTTACCGAAAAGTTTAAGTTTGTCCGAATCTTCCGTTTTAAATTCAAAATTTTTGTCGGCAACAACATAGTGTAAAAGTATGGAATCCACTCTTTCTTCATTAAGCCAAAGATTTTTGAAATTTATATCTCCGTTATAAACATAACTTCTTTTTTCTTTTTGTTTTGTCATTTTTCCGTCTATTTTTATATTACCGAAAATATCGAAAGGCCCCAAATGAGTATTAACAAATTTCAATTCCGAATTATACTTTAATGTGTTAATATCAAAATTTGCCGACAAGATTTTCATTTCGCTGTCGGAAAGTTTTACTTTTGCATCTTCTATCGACAGCACTTTGTTTTGTGCCGTAAGTTTTGAAGCAAAAGAATTAAATTTTAAATTTTTTACAAACATACTGTCCGCATAAAGGTTCAATACATACTTTAAATTCTTTAATTTTCCGGTAACTGTTCCGTTTCCGTAAAAAGCACCTTTCAACGGCGTTCTGAAACCGAAATATTTGTTGATTATTTGTTCAGAAACATCTTTAAATTCAACTTTCATATCGGTATTGTTTTCATCTAAAATTCCGGAACCCGTTATTCTGGCTTTGTTTCCGGTACCGGCAGTTATAAGAAATTTCGTTAAATTCATTTTCTTGTTTTTGTAAGAAACTTTTGTATCAAAATTAAAATTCAATCCGTTATAAAGTCCTTTTTCCACTTTAGCATTAACAAGAATTGTCGGATTTTTAATATTTCCCGAAATGTTTGTTTCCGAAGACAATATTCCTTTTGCATCGGAATAATATTGTGTTAATTTTGATTGGGTGTTTTTAAGTGTGGAAGATATATTTCCGGTTGCAAACTCATATTCTATTTGTCCGGACAAACCGTTCTCGTTATTAAATCTTTTTAAAATTATTTTTTCTTTGGTAAGTTCCATAAGGGCTCTGTGTACGAGACTTATTTTACCTACTTCAAATTTACTGGCAAAAACTTTACCGATTATTTTATTATCATCGGCAAGTTTTCCGTTAACCGTTAAATCATAATTTATATTTATACCTTTTACTTTGAAATTTTTAATCGATGTGGTAAAGTAAGAGTTTGAATCTTTACTTGAAAAATCTATAAATGATTTTGCGGTAATATTTGTTTGCGGTCCTTTAAATGTGAAAGTGGAAATATTTATCTGCTTGTTTGAATAATCACCGGAAATGTTCCAACTGTTATATTTGTTATCAAGCAAAGTTCCTTTTTGTAAATCCATATTAACAGTTGTTGTGTTATTATTTGCGGAATATATTATGGAACCCGTAGCTTTACCGGTAACAGGAGGATTTTTCATACCTAAAATTTGCAAAACATTATTTGAATCGACGCCTTTATAGCGGACGGATACTCCGTTATTTGTTTTTGTTTCGTAGAAAGAATCTATTTCTATTTTTTTATCTTTTGTTTTAATTTCCGCAAACCATTTATAATCCTGTTTATACAATTTACCCAACACATCAAAATTCTTTAAATTTTTCGAGGCAACCTGATTAGCCGTTAAATAAATTGTTCCGCTTTTACTGTTCATGCTGCCGTTTAAAGAAACCGTTCCTCTTATTGTTTTAATCTTTTCCAAAAACGGCAACTTCTTTATCGGAACATTCTTTATATCCACCGAAATATCTTCCGTTTCGTAATTTCCCGACACATATCCGACTTTCTTTTTGTTGTTATAAACATCGGCATAATAACTGCCGTCTTTTTTTATTAAACTTTCAAAACTGTTACCGGAATTGTGGTAACCGTACACTTTTAAATTATCATCCGAAGTGTTATTTACCGTAAAACTCATGTTACCGAAATTGTTCCCGAAAACGGTAAAATCTTTTGCATCGATATTTAAATCCAATTTCTCGTCGTGAAAATCGGAAGAGAAACTTATTTTTGTGTTCAGCACATCGCTGCTGTCTCTTAAATTTATTGTACCCGTGGAATTCCAAACGTCAAAATTCAAATCATCGGCTTTAAGGAAAGCTTTGACATTGTCACCTAAAGAATCTACCGTAAACGAATTTGTATCTTTTTTTATGTTTGTTGTTATGTCGCCCAACTCCATTTTGTTCACAAACAATTCTTTGGTATCTATTTTATATTCAAAATTATCATCGAACAGATTATAATTACCGAACAATTCGAATTTGGATTTTACGGATCCGTCCGTTTCGGAATAAAAATCGCTTGTTATATATGTTCCGTCCAACTTCAAATTCCCTTTGGTTTTCATTTTAATTTTCGAATAAAATATTTCGGCTCCGAAATCTATTTCTTTGTTTAATGTAAAATTTACATCTCTCATTCTTATAACTTTATTTTTTATAAGGGCATCAACTCTGTCCACTTCGCAATTTACATTAAATAAAGAAAGTAATTTCGTAAAAAAGTTTATTTTGATTTTTTGAAATGCGGTTTTTTCTTCGTGAGGAGAGATTTTTTCTTTTCTTTCGTCCACATAAGTTATTTTGTTTATCTTAACAAAAGAAAGAGATTTGAGCGGCGATTTTATATTTTGGAAAAATATATTCGGCTCAAATCTCAATTCTGTTTTGTTTATAAAAAGTTTACCGCCGTATTCCACATCGTGTAATATTAACTTAAACGGAAACTTTACGGAAAAAGTCCTGAATTTTATATTAGAATCTACTTTACTGACAACTTTTTGAATGTATGGGACATAACAATATTCTCTGAAATTATACGTAACAGAAAATACGGAAATTAAAATTGTAAAATATAAAACATATCTTAATGTCTTCCACATTCAAATTGTATTTTTATTTTTTTCTTCTTATAGGTTCTCCCGTAGATCTTGTTAATGCTTTAAATTCTTTCAAGAGTTTAGGGAATATTTTACCGGGTTTTCCGTCACCGATTTCTCTTCCGTCAACTTTTACTACAGGTATTGCTTCCGCAGCTGTTCCGGTTAAGAAACATTCATCAGCGGTATACAAATCGTAAGGAGCAATCATTGCTTCTCTTACATCCAATTTTAATTTATTCTTTAAAAGTTCTATTGAAGTATTTCTTGTAACACCTTTCAATGCACCTGCTGATGCTGGAGGAGTGAAAACGATTCCGTTTTTAACTATGAAAATATTGTCTCCGCTGCATTCAACAACATATCCCTCTCTGTTTAACATAATTGCTTCCAAAACGCCTGCTCTTTTTGCTTCCATTTTTGCCATTATGTTGTTTAAATAGTTCAATGATTTAATGTTGGGACTTAATGCATCCGGTGAATTTCTTCTTGTGCATACGGTAATAACCGCAAGACCGTTTTTATATAATGTTTCCGGATACAAAGAAATTTTGTCTGCAATGATAAATACGGTGGGTTTTCCGCAATTTGCAGGATCCAATCCCAAATCACCTGCTCCTCTTGTAACAACGAGTCTTATATAAGCGTCATCCAATTTATTTATTGCCAATGTATCCAATAATGCATTGGTCATTTCTTTTTTTGTCATACCGATATCAAGTGCTATAGCTTTTGCACTGTCATAAAGTCTGTCGATATGTTCTTTGCATCTGAACACTCTTCCGTTATATGCTCTTATACCTTCAAATACTCCGTCTCCGTAAAGAACACCGTGATCAAAAACCGATACTACTGCATCTTCTTTGTTTACAAATTTTCCGTTTAGATAAATCTTCATTTGGCCACTCTCCTATTGTTTTAGTATTAATATTTATTATTTATATATATTTGTATAATAATATATCTTTTGGAATCTCTTTGCAATTTTCAGCAGATTTTTCCATCCACAATTTTTATTTGTCTGTCTGCCAAGTTTGCAAGTTCCTGGCTGTGAGTAACAACCAGCAACGTTGTTTTTAATTTACTGCACATTTCAAACATCAAATTTTCTATTTTTTCGCCTGTCTGCCTGTCTAAATTGCCTGTAGGTTCATCGGCAAAAAGTATTTTAGGATTATTAATCAATGCCCTTGCAAGGGCCACTCGCTGTTGTTCTCCGCCGGACAGTTCGTTCGGCATATGATTTGCTCTGTCTGTTAAACCCATCGTTTCAAGCATATTTAATGCATATTCTTTTTTTTCTTTCCTTTTGTCCCATACCGGCATCAAAATGTTTTCCATAACGGTAAAATCCGCCAACAAATAATGAAACTGAAAAACAAAACCGATATTTTCTTTTCTCATTTTTGCAAGTTTTGCGGGACTAAAAGAAGTTATATCTTTATCATCAATTAAAACTTTACCTGACGTAGGTTTATCCATAAGTCCCAAAATGTGAATAAGTGTACTTTTACCTGCACCCGACGGTCCCATCAAAGCAACTTTTTCACCGGAATTTATTAATAAATCTATCCCCTTGAGAACTTTTACTTCTCCGGATTTAGGTACAATATAGTTTTTAATTAAATTTTTCGTTTCAATTTTCATTTTATCCAGATGTATGGAGGTATGGATGTATAGAAGTATGGATAACTGAAATTCCTACTATATTTTTCTATACCTCTATTCCTCCAGTCCTCTATCCCTCAAAATTTTGCTTTGCAAAATTTTAGTTGTATCTTATCGCTTCCAAAGGTTCCAACTTCGATACCTGATATGCCGGATATAACCCTGCAATTACAGTTATCGCAAATGCACACAATGCAACCAAACATATATCGGCAGGTATTATCATAACAGGCAACCTGTCAACATAATACACACCTTTGGGAAGTTTAAATATTTCAAAATTTTTAAGACCGTAACTTATGAATATTCCCAATGCCAACCCCAATACCGTTCCCACGGTTCCCACAATAATCCCTTCATAAAAAAAGATTTTGGATATTGCAAGTTTTGAAAAGCCCATGGCAGACAATATCCCTATTTCTTTTGCTTTTTCCACACTTAACAAAAGTATGTTCGAAATTATGTTAAACGAAGCAACTATGATGATTAAAGCAAGTATTATAAACATCATAATCTTTTCGAGTTTCAATGCGGAAAAAAGATTCTTGTTCATTTCTATCCAGGATCTTGCTCTGTACGGATAACCTAATTTTTCCTGTAAATCTTTTGCATATTTTTTTGCTTTATCGAAACTTGAAGTTCTTATTGCTATGCCGCTGACACCGCCGTCAAAAGAAAACATTTCGTCCGCGGATTTTAAATTAACATAAGCAAGAGTTGTATCGTACTCATACATTCCCGAATGAAATATCGCTTCTATTTTCAATTTTTTCATCTTGGGGACGGACGACATTTGGCTCGGGAACATCACAATAACATAATCGTCAACTTCAGCATGAATGGAATCGGCAAGTTCGTTTCCGAGAATAATACCGTCCTCGCTTATTTCGTTGTCCAACAGTATACTGTCTTTTGAAAGTTTTGATTTTAAGTCCATCAAATTATTTTCTTCTTTAAAATCTATACCTTTTACCAATGCACCGGTCCCTTGAGTATATCCCTGTTTTTTTATTATCGATTGTCCGAATATGTAAGGTGAAGATGCTTTTATATAATCGTAACCGGATATTTGGTCCATTACTTCTCTGTAATTATCGAACAATACGCCGTCGGTTCTTGTTAAATATATGTGAGGTTGTATTCCCAAAATTTTTGTTCTGATATCTTGCTGAAAACCTGTCATTACAGACAAAGTAATAACCAAAGCACATACACCGAGCGTTGTTCCGCCTATGGCTATAAGTGTAGTTAAGAAAGCAAAAAATCCTTTTTTTCTTGCTTTAATGTATCTGTAAGCGATGAAAAGTTCCGCTGATCCTAACATTCCGGTCTCATTGTCGGGAAAAATATTACTTCTCTTATAGATTCCGATTTGGTTAATATCATAACCAATCTATCTATACCTATACCAAGTCCTCCGGTAGGCGGAAGACCTTGTTCCAAAGCATTTATATAATCCGCATCATAAGGTTGAGCTTCTTCGTCACCTTGAACTTTAGCTTCCATTTGTTGTTGGAATCTTATTTTTTGCAGGTGCGGATCGTTCATTTCGGAGTAAGCATTACATATTTCCATACCGTTTATATAAAGTTCGAATCTTTCGGCAATTTCCGGTTGTTCGAAATTAACTTTTGTTAACGGAGAATATATTGCCGGATAATCCATAACAAAAGTAGGTTGCTGCAAATTAGGTATAACTTTTTCGTCCAATACGGCATCCAAAACTTTCTGGTCGCCGGCATCCGGTGCAACATCAAGATTAAGATGTTTTACCTGCTCATACATTTTGCCGGTTCCGACATATTGAAGTAAATCAAGGTTTGTATATTCTTTTATTAAATCGAAAAGTTTTGCTCTTCTGAAATTAAGATTTAAATCTGTTGCTCCGATGGAAGCTGCAGCATTTTTTATTAAAACTTCGGTTAAGTCCATCATATCGTTATAGTCGGCATAAGCCTGGTAAAGTTCCATCATTGTAAATTCCGGATTATGATTTCTGTCTATACCTTCGTTTCTGAAATTTCTTCCTATTTCAAATACTCTTTCTATTCCGCCGACAACCAATCTTTTCAAGAAAAGTTCCGGTGCAATTCTCATATACAAGTCCATATCAAGAGCATTGTGGTGCGTTATAAAAGGTTTTGCGTTTGCTCCGCCGGCAAGTGTTTGAAGAATAGGAGTTTCCACTTCGATAAAGCCCAACTCTTCAAGTTTTTTTCTGATAGAAGAAATAATAGTACTTCTTTTCTTGAATACTTCTTTTACATCGGGGTTGGCAATTAAATCCAAATATCTTTGTCTGTATCTTGTTTCTGTATCTTTTAAACCGTGCCACTTTTCCGGTAACGGTCTGAATGCTTTTGTTGCTATGGAAAACTTGTCTGCTTTTAAACTGAGTTCGCCTGTTCTTGTTCTGAAAGGAACACCTGTTATTAAAACAAAATCGGACAAATCGGACATTTCTTTAAATATTTTAAAATCCTGTTCACCGATTTGATCTTTTCTGACATAAACCTGTATTCTGCCCGTACCGTCGGCAATATCTATAAAAGAAGCTTTTCCCATATCTCTTCTTGACATCATTCTTCCAGCAACGGTAACCTGATCCTTGGACATTTCTTCTTTCTGTAAAGATTCGTATTTTTCTCTAACCTGAGCAATTTTGCTGTCTATTTTTATTCTTGCCGGATACGGATCTATTTTTGCGGCTCTCATCGTATCTGCTTTATTTTTTCTTTGTGCTATTATTGTATCTATAGTAGCTTGTGAAGTTTCATTTTTTTGTTCTTGATTTTCTGCCATTTTCTTATTCCTTCCAATATATAAATTTATCTATGTATGATATCATTTTTTGATATGCAAAATCAAAAAAAACGGGAAGATTTTTACTTCCCGTTTTTTTATATTAATGTTACTTATTTATTACTAATAAAAATCGAATTTGAAACCGACATTAAACTTAAATCTGTATGTTGATATATCATACTCAAAATCTTCCGGAGGATCCGGATAACCACAACCTGTAAATTCAGCACTTCCGTAGTTACAGCTGAATATTAATTCCATTATAAAATATCTTGCTATTGTTGCACCCATACCGATTCCCCAATATACACCATTCGAGTTATCCACTCTACCACCAGGCCACTCTGAACTAAAATCCCAATCGGCATGCAATATACCGTAACCCAATTGAAATATCGGATAAATATTATTATAGCCGTCTTCATCAAAATCGAAATTATATTTTATTTGGAAGAAAATGTTCGTATATCCTATTTTATCTTTAGGTTCATTCGGTGCATATTTCAGTTTACTGTTAAAAATATGTTCCGCTCCGATACCTACAGCAATATTGTAATCAACATAGTAAAAGAAATCCGCTCCGACAGACATTGTTGTTTTCATATCATAGTGTCTGGAACCATTACAATCAAATGTAGTTTCTTGTGTAAGAGGAAGACCTGCTTTTACACCGAACTCCATTATTCCCTGCTCCGCCGCAAACACAGGTGCCGTAATTGCTGCCGCCAAAAACACTGCTATTAAAAATTTTTTCATTTGTGCTACCTCTGTTTATAAAATTTTTCTTCCTTTTTCCCCGTATATTTGCCATTAATTATTATATTTTTATACATGTTTATTGTCAAATATCAAAATTTGAGCTAAACAAGTTTTATTTTTTGCTTATAATTTCGCATTTGCCTTCTTTATGTACCATCCGCTATCGCTTTCATTTATGTACACCGCAGTCGGCAAATGCTTTATTCTAAGCAAAAACTTTGAAACTCTTTGATGGCAACCAACGACTAAACGGCAATTTATAATTTACAATTTATAATTTATAATTTATAATTAACTACAAAACATAAGTTTTTAGTTTTTTTATTGGAGGTTGCCTCTATCGCTCCCATGGTCAACCGAAAATAAATAAAACTAAAAACGACAATTTATAATTTATTTTTTCTATACTTCTATCCCTCTATTCCTCCGTGCTTCCGTTTCTTTTCTTCAGCTTTGATTTTTTCCCACTCCGCTCTTATTTCTTCTTCGGTGGTTGCTTTCGAATTGCCGAAAACATGCGGATGTCTTCTTATCATTTTTTCATTTATTGTATCCAACACATCATATATATCAAACTTATTGTTTTCTTTTGCTATTTGCGCATGAAAAATCACCTGCAGCAAAACATCGCCTAACTCTTCTTTCATATTATCGTAATCTTGTTTTTCAACAGCTTGATTATATTCATTGGATTCTTCAAACAAATATTTCATAAGGGATTTGTGTGTTTGTTTTTTGTCCCACGGACATCCGTTTTCCCCTCTCAACTTTTCCAAAATTTCTACCAACTTAAAAAATTTGTTCGCTTTTTCTTCTTTATTCATTTATAACTTCCTTGTTTTAATTTCTGCAAAATGATATATTTTCAGTAGTTCAGCCGAGGTGGTGGAACGGCAGACACACAGGTCTCAGAAGCCTGTAGTCGCAAGACTGTGCGAGTTCAAATCTCGTCCTCGGCACATCTTACATATTGTTTTTTTTCATTTCGGCCGAATAAAAAGATAACAATCTTGTTTTCCAGGTTGTAGTATCTTTTGTTTCCAAAACTTTCAAAGTTCTGCCGCTGTCGACATGAGATATACCGAAAATCAAATCCGAATATTTTAAGCATACAATATATTCGTTACCTATTCTTTCCACAGATTGAACTTCCGCTGGAATAGGAATCATATCCTGCTCTTTTTTTGCACCTATTAAATGCCCTATATAATGAGCAATATCTCTGGTATCTATTATCTTTGCAAGAACTTTATCTCCAAGTTCCAAATTTTCCACTTTTTTACCTAAAGAATCTTCAAAAATAACGGCTTCCAATTCTATAACCGAAGAATACTCCGAAGCTATTGTTTCTTTCGGAATATTGTCGGGAAAATATTTCGGCAACTTCTTAAAATCTCTTAATGTCAATTCTTCGGCAACAATTTCTATTTGTACATCATTGTAAGAAAAATATGTTTCCAAAACGGCTTTCATATCTTTACTGGTGATAATTTTATTACTCTTTAAATGTGAACTGACAACTTCTTTCAAATTCTGTTCCGTAGCCTTTGTATATTGTTCTATAGCACCTTCAACCAAACGATAAGAATATATTTGTTTTTCAAAAGAAAACCAATCCGTTTCGATATTTTGTTCGTACACTACGGGGTTGTATGTCATAACAACGCTAAATCTTAACAAATCGAGATTCTTGTTATTTGTAATTATATGTATAAGACCGAAAATGCTGTCGTTTTTTAAGAATATTTTTGCTTTATATGCGGTGATATATTTCAGCATGGCACCGACATAAGAAATTGCTTTATTAAAATTTCCTTCCGCAAGTTCCAATGCTGTTTTTGCTTCAAACTCTTCGCAACCCGTATCATCCATTAAAGCTCTTATTTTTTCTGCGGTAATATTCATTTCTATTTCCCTCTGGGATGAGCGCTGTTATAAACTTTTCTTAAACTTTCCAATGTAACATGGGTGTAAATCTGTGTAGTAGATAAATTTTTATGCCCCAACATTTGTTGAACACTTCTTATATCGCAACCGTTATCCAAAAGATGCGTTGCAAAAGTGTGTCTTAAAGTGTGAGGAGAAACTTTTTTTACAATTCCGGCTTTTATAAACCAATTATGTAAAACTTTTCTTGCTCCTCTTGATGTTATTCTTTTTCCGTAGATATTTAAAAATAAAGGAGCATTTACGGAACAATCAAGACCTTTTGCTCTTCTTTCATCTATATAATTTTTTATTGCCACCAAACATTTGTCACCTACAGGAACTATTCTTTCGGAAGAACCTTTACCGAAAACTTTTAATGTTCCGTACAACAAATCTATATCTCTCAAATTTCTGCTTACCAACTCTTCAATTCTTATACCGGAAGAATACAATAATTCTATCATAGCTCTGTCTCTTAAATCAATATCGGGCAAATCGAACAATTTTGTAATTTCCTGTTCGGTAATAAATACCGGAATTCTTTTATCTTTTTTGGGCGTGGCCATTGATACCGTAGGATTAACATCTATAACGGAAGTAATAACCAAAAATTTATAGAAAGATTTTAAAACCGCAAGTTTTCTTATAATTGAAGATTTCTTTAAGTTTTTGTTGTATAAATGAGCAAGATAATCTCTTATTATATTTTTATCACATTTAACTATATCCGTATTTTTTGCCTTTTTAACAAAATCCGCAAAAGCGTACATATCTATACTGTAAGCTCTTGCAGTATTTGCGGAATAATTTCTTTCCGCTATCAAATATTGAATAAATTGTTCTATTTCTTTTATTTGTTCTGCCTGTTCCATGTTATTAATTATACAAAAAAAATAAGGCATGAAGATGTTTTATCTTCATGCCTTGTTTTCTTTACCGTATATTATTTCGATTTTTTCCCGGTTTTCTTTGTTGTACTTTTTTCTTTTGTTTTTTTAGGTTCTTTCTTTTCTATTATTATGTTACCTTCCGAATCGGTTTTTACCCATTGCAGGTTTCTGCATTTCGGGAAAGCAGAACATGTTAAAAACGGTCCTCTTTTTCCCATTCTTTTAAGCATCGGACTTCCGCACTTTTCACATTTTATGTCCGTTTTTTCCGGTTCCGGTTTTATAACTTTGTTACCGTTTTTATCCAAAGAAAATGTTGTTTTACATTCCGGATAATGTTCGCATGCAAGATACGGACCTCTGAATCCCATTTTCTTTAACATAACACCGCCGCATTTCGGACATTTTTCTTCCGTTGCCTGCGGTTCGTTGGAAACTTTGTTACCGTCTTTATCCACCGAAAAAGTTGTTTTACATTCGGGATAACCGGAACAAGCCATAAAAGGACCTCTCCTGCTGTCTCTTATAACCATCGGTTTACCGCATTTCGGACAAACTTCGTTTGTGGCTTTGGGAGCTATTTTTTGTCTTGTGGCTCCTTCGGCCTGCGTTAAATGACTTTCGAACGGTTTATAAAATTTCTTTAAAACATCCTGCCATTTCAATTTATTTTCCGCTATATCATCAAACTCTTCTTCAATATCCGCCGTAAACTTATAATTTATAACATCTTTAAAGTTTTCTTTTAAAAATTTGTTTACAACTATACCTAAATCCGTAGGATAAAACTTTTTGTTTTCAAGTCTTACATACATTCTGTCAAGTATAGTTTTTATTGTAGGTGCATATGTGGAAGGTCTGCCTATACCGTACTCTTCCAAAGTTTTAATTAAACTTGCTTCGTTGTATCTTGCCGGCGGTTCGGTAAAATGTTGTTCCGGAACAATTTTTATTAAATTTAATATATCGTTTTCGGATAATACCGGCAACTTAGGTTCTTTCGTGTCTTCATCCTGTATGGAATAAACTTTCATGAAACCGTCAAACTTTAATGTGGAACCTGTCGCTCTGAACATATAATTGTTTGCTTGTATATCTATTGTAACGGTATCGTACACAGCATCCGCCATTTGGCTTGCAACAAATCTGTTCCAAATTGCTTTATACAACTTATATTCTTCTGCGGTAAGATACGGTTTCATCATTTCAGGTGTTCTTTTAACCGATGTAGGTCTTATGGCTTCGTGAGCTTCCTGAGCACCTTTGGATTTTGTCTTATAAAATCTCGGTTTTGAAGGAACAAATCCCTTACCGTAACTTGTTTCTATAAAATTCAAAGCTTCTTTTTGTGCTATTGTTGCAACATTTAAAGAGTCGGTTCTCATATATGTTATAAGACCGACAACTCCCTGATTTCCTATTGCAATACCTTCGTACAATTTCTGTGCAACAGACATTG
>JAEEGI010004350.1_pt1 | contig 33229 bp, 26 predicted proteins | sample 8958751 | NCBI WGS metagenome assembly JAEEGI01 (sample SAMN16246545, study PRJNA631951) | gut metagenome | biome: gut microbiome; feature: rumen; material: KS-attached | host: Bos | place: Iran: Karaj | collected 2018-10
AGGAATAGTAAGAGCTGTTTTTCCTCCGGAACTGGTCTACTTTGTAAGACAATATGATCCTAATATACTGATGCCTTACGGAAGGGATTATGTTGATCATGATTATTACACCGGAGTTTTCAAAGTGATGAAGGAAGAAGAAATTGAAACCCAAGAGCTTTTGTATTATACAAGAGTGGATCTGGACAGATATATAATCCTTCCTGCGGACAAAAAACTGGATGAAGACATAACAAGTTTTGATGTGAAACTCGCCTGCACTATAGACGGATATAATATCTATGAAGATATACTGATAAGTGAAAACAGGGAAAAAGAAAGAGAAGAATACGTTAATGAAAGAATGAGAGTGTTAGGAGACATTAAGATGAAAATAACCAGTATAGATTCATATGAGGAAGAATATCGCGAAGTATACACAAGGGATGGCGTAAGCCAGGGACGTATTGTACCAAAGCATGCGCCTATTAATGAGGGCGATTACTTCAAGCAGATTCTTGTGATACTCAAAACTAAGGACAGTCCAGCACCAGGGGAAGGTGTTGGAAAATATATAATGCAGCAGCGCTCACTAAAGGCCAAGTACTATGCTGGAATGTGGGACGCTACCGGTGGATCTGTGAAGGCTGGGGAAACACCTGAGGAAGCTGCAGTAAGGGAAGTAAAGGAAGAACTGGGACTTGATATCACAGTTAATGACCTCGTTCCAGCCTGGAATTTTATAGCAGAGTGGAATAGTGGAACAGGACTTCTTTTCTCTGTGTTTGGTTGTAGGGCTGAAGTACCAACAGAAGGTTTTAATTTCGACAAGCGTGAAGTTAATGATGTTAAGATTGCGTCTTTTGATGAGTTCTACAAGTGTATGATGGATCACAATGATGCAGCATTCGGAGAAGAGCTTAAGAAACTTGAAGCGAAACTATAAATGGTGGGAACGTTGCTAAGGAACTAGCAGAAATAATATAAACAATAGATTTCAGAGGGCACTGCGAAAAAGTAGTGCTTTCTTTTATATTGACATATATCGAGTGCCGATATAGTATATAGATAAGCAATATATAGACAATCGATATAAGGAGGACATGATGGCTGTTGATAAATCTCTTTTAACAGGAAGTATGACAATGCTGATTCTCAAGCTTTTGTCAGAAAAAGACATGTATGGATATGAAATGATCGATACCCTCAGGAAGAAGTCTCAGAATGTGTTTGAGCTTAAGGCTGGAACTCTTTATCCGCTTCTTCATGGATTGGAAGAGAAGGGAATGCTTAAGGTATACGAACAGGAGTTTCTTGGAAAGACCAGGAAGTATTACAGCATTACCAAAGAGGGAAGAAAGCTTCTCAAAAGTAAGACAGAAGAATGGAATGTATATTCAGGTGCAATAGCAAATGTATTGGCGATGGGGGTATGACAATGGAGGAGTACATCAAAGCGCTACTTGAACAGGTGCGATTTAAGAAAGCTCATAAGGGGATTGAAGATGAGCTTAGAGCACATATAGAAGATCAGATAGAAGACAATATAGCTGCGGGAATGGACAGGGAAACGGCAGAAAAGGCAGCAGTGGCAGATATGGGAGATCCTGTTGAAACTGGTATTTCAATGGATAGGGTACATAGGCCAAAACTTGCGTGGAACGTTATAGCTATAGCAGTTTTGATTGGAATTATTAGCAGTGTGATTCATGAATTAGTGGCAATAGATGCCGGATTGGCTGATGAATCTACTAGTGTAATTGGTAGTCATGTCTTTTACGCAAAAGTCCTGTTGGGGCTTGTGGCGATGATTGCAGTATATATAATTGACTATACCGTTATTGCGAAATATGCCAAGGTAATAGCACTTGGAATGCTCGGAATACTGATACTTACTAAAATTGGAGTACTTGGTGTTTGTTATAATGGGCAGTATGTCTATATCGCAATTAAACCGTTTTATATCTTGGCATCAACATTTATGTTGCTATATATTCCTCTTTATGGCGCGATAATTTACAAATATCGAGGCGGGGGAGTAGGTGCTTTTTTTAGAGCACTGATGTGGATGATAATATCTGCGTTATTTGTACTGAGATGGCCAAGAGCTATGACGGCATTTGCGATGGTAATGGCAATGGCAGTGCAGCTTTCAATAGCTGTAGCTAAAGGATGGTTTAAGATTCCGAAAAAGCTTACGATATGTTCATTGTGGGCGACAATTACGTTGATTCCAATAGGGCTAATAGCTGTTCTTTATAATTTTAGGTTAATGTCAGACTACAAGATGGCTAGAATAAGGGCTATATGGGATATGGACATGGATCAGTCCTATGTGACAAAGACAGTACGTTCTTTTAATGATGTGAATCTGGTTGGAGATACTGGAAAAAAAGTTCTTGGATATCTTCCTAACATGAATAGTGACTTTTTATTGACTTACCTTGCAAACAAATATGGAGCATTGATGGTTGTAATGATAGTAGCAACCGTGGCAGCTGTGATCATAACCGGATGCATCGCGGCAGCTAAGAGCAAGAATCAGCTGGGCCTGGTTATGGGGGTAGGATGTATGAATGTATTGCTTGTATATATGCTCGTGAATCTGTTCGAAAATATGGGCGCTATACCGTATACAGGATCATTCATGCCTTTCTTCTCGGCAGGTGGCAGCAATATAGTATTGGCGTACATCTTCTTGGGAATTATCCTCAGTATCTACAAGTATAAGGATGCCTATCCGCAGCACATTGATATTGGAATAAGGATAAAACTAAAAGACATAGAATTATAAAATGGACCACAAACCCCGTCCCCCAGGACCAAAATAGTAAACTTGAAGCGAGGCTGTAAACAATGGACCAATTTGAAAACATATCCATAGAAACTCCTGACCTTATCCTAAAGAAAGCTCAATATGAGGATTGGGAGCCGTTGTATCGGAACATCTGGTGTCATCCGGAGTCTGCCAAGTACATGCTATGGAATGTTACTACCAGCGAGGAAGATGCTAAGGCTCGAATTCTCAGGACTATAGAGTTTGAGAAAAAAGAAAAGTATGGCCTCATAGTGTACCTTAAATCCACAATGGAGGCTATTGGCTTTGCCTGCATGCGAGAAGTTGAGCCGGAGGTTTACGAGGAAACAGGTATAGCTGTAGGCCCTAAATATGTCCGTAAGGGCTATGGAAGGCAGATTCTTACAGCGCTTTGCGACGAAGCAAAACGTCAGGGAGCCAGGGAATTCAGGGCAAGTTACCGTAAAATGAATTTGGCCTCCAAGGGAATGATTGAAGCCTGCGGGTTTGAATTTGATTTCGAATCTGAAGAAAAGGTAGACCCTAGGAACGGGGTGAAATATACTGTAGTTAATTGCAAGAAAATATGGACCTAGGACCAATGGTATGCGCAGCAGCTAGCCATGAAGTACCGGCGAGAGATTAAAGCAGGAGGACAAGATTATGGCTCCAAAATCTACTGAATTTCCTTATAGTATCAGGGATGTGCATATCAGTGATCCCTTTATACTTGCGGATGAGAAGACGGGTTTTTATTATACCTATGTTCAATTCGTTGATTCTAAGAGATTTCCAAATGTAAAAGAAAATGAACCGTGTTTTTATGTATTGAAATCTCCTGACCTTGTTAACTGGTCGGTGCCCAAAGTGTGCTTTAAGAGAGGTGACTTTTGGGCAGATAAAGATTATTGGGCTCCTGAATGCCATATTTGGAATGATAAATACTACATTATTTCATCTTTCAGAGCAGAGGGAAAATATAGAGGCTGTCAGTGTCTTGTGGCTGACAGTCCTGAGGGTCCTTTTGAACCTGTTGGAGATGAACCGGTAACTCCTAAGGGCTGGCATTGTCTGGATGGAACATTGTTTGTGGATGACGAGAAAAATCCATGGATGGTCTTCTGTCATGAGTGGATGCAGGTTTATGACGGGCAGATATGCGCGATAAAGCTTGATAAAAGTCTTTCAAAAGCGGTGTCAGAACCAGAGATTTTGTTTAGAGCTTCAGAAGCTCCATGGCGCGGAAAGGCAGCAGCTGACGGAGGGCTTGTGACTGATGGCCCATTCCTTTATAGGATGAAATCAGGAACGCTGATAATGCTATGGTCAAGTTTTTCCGAGAGGGGCGGTTATACTGTTGGCTATGCCAGGTCAGCAAGTGGTACGATTCACGGACCTTGGATTCAGGAAGAAATCCCACTATATGCGCTGGATGGTGGTCATGCTATGCTCTTTAAGACCTTTGAAGGAAAGCTCATGATGTCATTGCATTGTCCCAATGTTCATGAGAGGAAGCGCATTCTTTTATTCGAGATGGAAGAAAATGGTGACAAACTTGCCATTCGTAATGAGATTACGGGAAACTGGTACAATAACGCTGGTGGAGGCGCTGAGAACTGGCATTACCAAAGTGTCTGCACCGAGGAGTTTTACTTATAAAAATAGAAGGATTATTTAAAAGGAAAGGGGTAATACATGTTACAGGAATTCTATATTGATAGTGATGGCGTGAGAATCCATGCCAAACTTGATCGCGTTGAGGGAAAAGATAAAAGCCCGCTTTGCATTCTGATTCATGGTTTTACAGGACACATGGAAGAGGATCATATCATAGCTGCTCAGCAGGCTATGAATAGAGCTGGGGTATCAGTTCTAAGGGCAGAGATGTACGGACATGGCGGAAGTGATGGAGAGTTCAAAGACCACACCTTGTATAAATGGGTTACAAATGCACTTTCAGTCGTTAAATATGCCAAGAGCCTGGATTTTGTGACGAATCTTTACCTGTGCGGACATTCACAGGGAGGACTTCTTACAATGCTTATTGGAGGCATGTGCGCTGATGACTTCAAGGCCATAATCCCATTGTCTCCTGCATGGATGATTCCGGAAGTTGCCAGAGAAGGCAGCATACTTGGCACATCTTTTGATCCCAAGCATATTCCTGAAAAGATTAATTCTGGTGATTGGGAATTATCAGGAGATTATATCAGGGTAGCTCAGACGATTCATGTAGAAGATGAGATAGACAGATATGAAGGTCCTGTTCTTATCATACATGGAGATGAGGACGAGGCTGTTCCCTATTCATACGGAGAAAAAGCAGCTAAGCTTTACAAGAACGCTAAACTCGTAACTATTCACGGAGATGATCACTGCTATACAAGGCATTTGAATGAAGTTGCAGATGCGCTGCAGACATTCTTCGAAAACTAAAATGGAAAATGGACCACGAATCCCGTCCCTGTGGTCCATTTTTGTTGTTTACAATTCTAAAGTTTTTATAACCTTTACGTCCCATGCGCTTTTCGGTACCCAAATAGTGATAGAATCAAATGTGGAGGGGCTATTTATGGGGTACTTGAGTAAAGAACAGATGAAAAGAGTAATGTGGGTGTCGTTTTTCTGTATTCTGATGATATTTCTCACAGCTCAGTTTTCTTTCATGAGAGGAGCTAAAAATCTCGAACCAATCTATTTATTTAATATCGGAATGGACATGGTGAGCATGCTGATGGGGTATGTACTCTTTGTATGCTTCGTTATTGATGTACAAAAAAATGGATCAGACCTAAGGTTTTTGTTCCTTCTTCTTATAGTGGCTTATGTGGGTTGCTTTACAGATGCATGCGCATGGATTGTAGACGGCGTGCCAAGCCTTAGATGGGCTAACATTCTGGACAACACTCTTTATTATATGTGCGCGCCGATAGAAGCCTGCTGTTTCTGGCTGTACACCATGACTTATCTAAAGCTTGACGACAAATACATCAGGCTTATTGGAAAGTGTATTGTTCTTACCTTAGTAGTTCCAATTTTGCTAAGGCTTATCAATCTTTTTACAGGAATCTATTTCACAATCGATGAAGCAGGAATTTATCACAGAAGCCCCAGGTATGCGGTTTCAATGATTTATGCCTTCACGGTAATGATCCTTGCGCTCATCGGAGTTATCTATCAGAGAAAAAAGCTTCAAAGATTTCAGATAGTAACATTCTTTGTATATGCCATAGCGCCCATAGCCATCGGTGTCATGACTGCATTTGTTTATGGCCTTTCACCTAGCGCATCAGTAGTTATGCTGGTTGTTCTGTTAATGTATGGCGTACTTAATGTTAATCAGGGCAGAGAGAAAGCAGCTGCTGACAGGGACCTTGCAGTGGCAGCAGGCATTCAGGAGAATGTCCTTCCCAAGATTTTCCCATTTCTTCCAGAGAGAAAAGAGTTTGATATATATGCGACCATGAATCCGGCAAAAGAGGTAGGTGGAGACTTCTACGATTTTTTCCTGGTGGATGATGATCATATCGCAATGGTCATGGCTGATGTTTCAGGCAAGGGAATTCCGGCGGCTCTTTTTATGATGGTTGCGCGAACACTCATAAAAAACAGAGCGCTGTTAGGTGAGGAACCAGCTAAAGTTCTGCATGAAGTCAACAATCAGCTCTGTGAGGGAAATAAGGCGGAGCTCTTCGTGACAGTATGGATGGCCGTGATTTCTTTATCCACAGGAGAGGGACTTGCTGTTAATGCTGGACATGAACATCCAGCACTGCGTCACAAAGATGGACAGTATGAACTTGTAGAATACAAGCATTCTCCTGCAGTAGCCACAATGGAGGACTTAAACTTCAGACAGCATGCATTTAAGCTGGAGCCAGGAGATACTTTCTTTGTATATACGGACGGAGTTACAGAGGCCACAAATGCCAGCAACGAACTCTTTGGAACTAAGAGGATGCTTGAGGCACTCAATAAAAATCCAGATGCTGATCCTCAGACGCTTCTTGATAATGTATCAGAAGACATCAGCTCTTTCGTCAAGGAAGCCAAGCAGTTCGATGATATAACAATGCTGGCATTTCAGTTTAATGGATAATTATTTTTGCCATTGGTTCTGAACCTTCGTATAAAGAAGAGTGAGTAGTGATAATGGTTATAAATGAGGAGGAAAAAATTATGAAAAGAAAAGTAGCAGTAGTAATGATTGGCATTGTGCTTGGCTTGACAGCTTGCGGGAAGCAGGCACCTGAGGCTACATCAGAGCAGGAAGTGCAGGTAGCAGAGACTGCAAAAGAGGAAGCTACAGAGGCAGAGGTAACAGAGCAGGTAGCAGATGCGGAGCAGGAAGAGCTTATTGAAGATACAGTTATTTCTTCAGATCTTTTGACAATCACCATTCCTGATGAGTTTAAGGGCAAGACACTGGCTAAGGTAGATGGCCATGAAATCTATGTTTATGATAAAGCCTGCTACGAAGAAGGCTTTGGCGGATTTGTTTTCTCTGTAATTGTTGATAAGGATAACGAGGTTGTTCCTGGTGGAATGTACACCAAGGTCGGCGAGTACAAGACAGTTGGTGGACAGTCATACAATGTGTGCAGGAGTTATCCTTCAGAAGTTCAGTGGGATTACAATAAATATGATTCTATGCCAGAGGATTATGCAAGTCTCGATGCAGCAGTGGATTCCATCCTTAAGACAGCTACAGCAAATGGCGATGGAACATACATGTACGGTGCTGGTAAAAACGGCGAAGATCTGTATGCTATGACAATCGACAAGTACGTTTGGGCACTTACTGAAGGCTGGGATGCAGACAGATTTGAGGAAGAGGGTATGAGCCCTGAGTTCTACGCTCTTGCAAAAACTGAGGGAGACAAGGCTTTCGATAAGATGGGCTATGCATATATGGACCTTTCCAGTGATGGCGTTGACGAGCTTCTAGTTGGTGTAGTTGACGATAGCGATGAGCCAAGCGTTGTATATGATGTTTACACTATGGTAAATGGAGAGCCAGCGCTTGTTGCAAGCGGATCAGCAAGAAACAGCTTCCGCGCTATGGAATATGGTGGTCTTGGAAATGTCTTTTCTAGTGGAGCAATGGAGAATGGTATCAGAGTTTACATGGTCAACCCAGAGACCACTGAGCTTAATTACCAGTATGGTGTCAAGTACGACGGCTACACAGATGAAAAGAAGCCATGGTATGTAAATGAAAGCACAGACAGCGATGATACATGGGTAGAGGCTTCTGAGGAAGATTACAACATGTGGATCGAGCGTGCTTCTGATCAGTTTATTAAGCTTGATTACACACCATTTTCTGAGATCATCCCTACAGACTACTCCAAGGTGGATCTTTCCAAGTATGGAACCTTCACTGAGATGTTAAAAGACTTCAAGAAGGGCATGGGCTATGCAAATGTTCAGCTTGGAGATACAGATGTATTCCTTGCTTCATCAGCTACATATATTGGAGAAAATGACATTCCAAATGCCATCGATGCTTCAGTCTTCATGTACAACGACAAGGGCGAGATCGAGTATCTCGGAAAGGTTGAGTCAGGCGGAACTGCTTATCCTCTTATGATCGCTGATGGATGCCTCTTTACAGGCGGACATCACTTCGTAGCCAAGACTACAGTCAAGGATGGCAAGCTTGTTACAGAAGAAGCATCTGAAGAATTTGATGCTGATGGCAAAGCAACCTATTATTTGGGAAAAGAAAAAGTAGAAGATGATACCACTCTTACAAAGCTGTTCGAAGAGTACTTTGCAGGAGAGGTTGTAGAATTCTCAGTAGAGAAGCAGTAAGAAGCAATAAGATAAAAAAGAATCGTCCACAACTCGTGTACGATTTCTTTATGCCCAAAAATAAACTCTCAATACTTATTATGCACCTTCTCCGCGAAGCACATCATATCTTTTACCTGAATCTTGCTACCATCATCCAGAATTGCAGTTCCGGACATGCGACCAAATACCTGATGCTGGTCTGATACGATCAGCTTGTAGTCAAGGCATGCAGCTCTGTCGAGAACAGGAATAAAGTCCATCTCAAAGCGGCCGTCAGAGGATGTGAAGGTCCAGGGATCCATGTAGGAACTATCTGGAATGTTGAAGGTTATGTCATCCAGCTTGTGGGCTTTGCCATTGTAGAACAGGATATTCTCTGTCGCTGCTGAAGTATTTCCAAAGCCGTAGCCAATATTGAAGCCAAAAGAATTACCATCTATATCAGTGTTACCTGAGCCCCAGTGCCAGGTATTATCATAAGTCCAAACGCCGCGTCCCCAGTCCAGGGTTCCGAAATCAGTGGCAGGATTGAACTCATATCTTTTTCCATCAAAAGACATATATCCGGAAGCTCTCATGCAGTTGATCTTCTGGTTGTAGTAGAAGGCGTGCTTCTGATCCCATGGAGTCGCAATGACCATGGTGTCCATATCTGGCTGAGCAAGGGATATATCGCAGTCAAAGGGCTTGCCCTGATAGAAGTTATCAAAGTGGCAGGTGATATGTCTTGAACCATCAAGAACTTCGTACTTCATCTGAAGTCTCTTATCAGCATAGGTTGTGTCACCAGATGCTGAAGATGAAGGAAGATGAAGCTTGCCAAGAGGAAAGGCATTAAGGACTGTCTCTGTGTGCTCCCAGGGCTTATCTCCGAATACCAGAAGAGATACAGATTGAAGACCAATATAGCCATCATCTGAAATAGTGAAGGCGCCTGCAAAGCCATCGGACAGTACAAGGTAGTAGTCCCACTCTTTTATTCTCCATTTAGGAGCGCGGATCATAGACCTGTCATAGGTCTGCAAAAGACTTCTGGACCAGCCGGGCTCAGTAAGCTCGCCGTCCTTACCTAGAAGTGGATGAACAGTTGTAACTTCGTGATTTCTTCCCATGATTTTTCCTCCTGATAATATTTTACTATAAAAATGACACCTAAATAAAAAAGGTGTCATTTTTTTACGCTGCCCTGAAATCTAAAATAAGCTCATAACAAACAACCAATATGTAATTGGAGGGAGAATCATTATGAAATTTAAAAGAGTTATGGCCAGCGTACTGGCAGGAATGATGACTCTGTCACTTGTAGCATGTGGAAGTGATGGAAGTGATGGAAGTGCATCAGCAGCAGGCACAGAGACAGAGCAGACAGCAGATGCTAAGACTAATACAGAATCAGTAGGAACAAGCGGAGAGAAGCTTGTTATCTGGACTCTGGCAAAAGACCTTCAGACCTTCGCAGAGAAGTATGTAGAGGATCATGAGGTTCAGATCGAGACTGTTGTTATTGAGCCAGCTGACTATGTTACAAAGGTTCAGACAGCCCTTAACGGCGGACAGACAACACCAGATATCATCGTAGGTGAGCCTCAGATGCTTGAGGATTTCTATGATGCAGGATATTTCGAGGACCTTAATCAGGCTCCTTACAACGCTCAGGATTATGCTGATCAGATCGTTGATTATGTATGGGAAGTAGGACAGGATGCAGAAGGCATTCAGAGAGCTATTTCTTATCAGATCACACCAGCTGGTATCTACTACAGAAGAGATATCGCACAGGAAGTATTCGGCACAGATGATCCTGCAGAAGTAGGCAAGCTCTTTGCTGACTATCCAACAATACTCAGCACAGCACAGAAACTTAAGGAGAATGGCTATAGAATCTTTGCTTCAGATGCAGAGATGGGCTATTTCTCAGGAGATACAGCATGGGTAGTAAATGACAAGCTTAACCTTGATCAGGCTCGTCTTGACTATATGGACCTTGTTTGTGACCTCTATCAGAACGACCTTACAGCTTATGCTAACCAGTGGTCAACACCTTGGTACCAGGCTATGGCTGGAGAGGTTCCAATTCTTACAGCAGAAGTTCAGAGCTATGCTGATGATTCAGTTAACGTATGGGATGCAGAAGCATTCGCAGAGGCAACCAAGGATCTTGCTACAACACAGGTATTTGCATTTGGACTTCCAAGCTGGGGAGTACTTACTCTGAGAGACAATGTTGGTGAAACATCAGGCAAATGGGGAGTATGTTCAGGACCAGCTTACGGTTTTGGAGGGGGCACTTTCATCGGCATTTCAGCGATGTCAGAGCACAAGGACCTGGCTTGGGACTTCCTTAAGTGGGTAACACTTGATGAGAACACTGCAGAGTGGTGGATTGAGAAATCAGAAGGTGACACAGTTTCACTTGTATCTGTTCTTGAGAAGCACAAGGACGACGAGAATGCAGTATATGGCGGACAGCACCTCTACAGCTTCTGGCAGGAGCAGGCAGCAGGCATCGACTACTCCAAGGTTACACGTTACGACAAGATCATTAACGATGCATGGGGAGCAGCCTGCACAGCAGTTAAGACAGGCGAAGCTGACAAGGAAACAGCTATAAACGAATTCTACGATGTAGTTGAATCTACATACCCAGAAATTCAGATTGAGCGCTAATCCTTAAAACTTAATCTATAAATTCGGGGCACTGCTGTGGTTGGCGGCAGCGCCCCGAAAATTACTATGAATGGAGAGAGTTAGTAGTAATTTACTTGGGAGGAAAATATGGCAGTAGCAAAAAAGAGAATGAAGAATAGGAATAATGCAGCATATCTGTTTGTGCTTCCTTTCATCATTGTTTTCCTGATCTTTAGTGTTTATCCTGTTTTCAGGACACTTTTTCTTAGCTTTACCACTTATAAAGGCTATGGCGAACCAGAGTTTACAGGCCTTGCCAATTATATAAGGGTGGTAAAAGACAAATTCTTCTGGCGTTCACTTTATAACACAGTCAAAATGTGGTCTCTTAACATCGTTCTTCAGCTGGGACTGGCATTTCTTCTGACAATTGTATTTAGTGACATCAAGTACAAGATTCGCGGACTTGCGATCTTCCGTGCAGTGTATTACCTGCCTAACTTAATAGCAGCAACATCAGTTGCCTTCCTGTTCAAGACACTTCTTGACTGGAAATACGGAACAGTTAACCAGATCCTTCTTGCATCAGGCCTTGTATCTGAGCAGATCAACTGGCTGGGACAGAAGTCCACAGCCTGGGCAGTAGTATCTGTGATCCAGGCATGGATGTGGTTTGGTAACTCATTCATTATTCTCATGGCCGGTGTTCAGGGTATTCCAAACGACTACTTTGAAGCCGCAGCTATAGACGGAGCTGGCAGATGGAAGGTATTTGGAAGCATCACACTTCCTCTTTTACGCCCAATCCTTTTGTATGTGGCTGTCACATCACTTATTGGTGGACTGCAGCTCTTTGACCTGCCATTCCTTATCAATGGAGTAGCGGGAGCATCAACTGCCGGAGAGCCTGGAGGAACACTTCAGACGGTGGTTATGTACCTTTATAAATTTGGATTTGAAACTCGTCAGGTGGGCTTTGCATCTGCAATTGCCTATACCCTGTTCTTCATAATACTTTTTATTTCCGTAATGGAGTTCAAATTCCTGGGTGGAAAGGAGGATTAACAGATGGCTACTAAGATTAAAAAGACAATTCTATATGTACTACTGATCGCACTGGCCCTGATGTGTATTCTTCCCTTCTGGCTCATGATCGTAAACTCAACAAGATCCGGTGTTGAAATAACACATTCATTTTCCTTCCTGCCGGGCAAGAGCCTTCGGGATAACTGGGTAGTGTTATTTGATTATGTAAATCTTTTCAGGGGCCTGTTTAACAGTGTTAAAGTGGCTCTCCCGGCAACTCTCCTGACAGCGTACTTCTCAGCCATCACAGCCTTTGGAATGGCAATGTATGAGTGGAAGGGCAATAACCTGCTGTTCAGGATAATAGTTATCTTTATGATGATACCAGGCCAGCTCTCGCTCATTGGTTTCTATAACCTGTGCCAGAAGCTTCACCTGATTGACTCCTACATACCACTTATAATTCCTGCCATGGCATCACCTGGAATTGTGTTCTTCTTAAGGCAGTACGTCAAGGCAACGCTTTCCAAGGCGCTCATGGAAGCTGCCAGAATCGATGGCGCTTCAGAGATACATATTTTCCACAGAATTGTACTTCCGATCATGGCACCTGGTATTGCAACTATGTCAATTGGAGCCTTCATTGGTAACTGGAACTCCTATCTGGTACCATTGATCCTCCTCAATACTCCTAAGAAGATGACGCTGCCAGTAATGATCTCTACTTTGAACGCAGCCACAGACCTTCAAAAGAACCAGGGTGCTATCTACCTTGGTGTAGCGATTTCGGTTGTACCGATAATCATCGTGTTCTGCTTCTGCTCCAAGTACATTATCAGCAGTATTTCAGCAGGCAGTGTAAAAGAATAAACAACAATTTGGCGGCCCCCCGGGACCGCCTACTTGCATTAATAAAATCTAATGCTATTATAGGTGGATAAGAATTAATAGTTTCCAAAATAATGGTACACAATCTGAGGAATTATAGATGAAAAGACTTCTCGAAAAGAGCCTTGTAATCCTTGCTGCAGCAGTATTTGTGTTAACTGGCTGTGCAGGAGCGACTGATACTGACAAAGGTTCTGAGAAAACTGAAAATAATAGCACAGTTTCCAAAGGGGACGATGTAACTCTTGACTGGTACATTAATTTTTCCTGGTTTAACACCAAGTGGGGAGATAATGCTGTATCAAAAGAAATTACAGATAAAACCGGAGTTAACATCAATTTCATTTCACCTCTTGGAAATGAGGAAGAAAAGCTCAATTCCCTTATAGCTTCTGGTTCACTTCCTGACCTCATCACTCTCGGCTGGTGGGAACCTCAGGTCAACGAGATGATTCAGGGGGATATGGTCTATGCTTTGAACGAGCTTGCTGATGAGTACGATCCTTACTTTTACGAGGTTACTGATCCCCAGGCCATTTCCTGGTACACTCAAGCAGATGGAAATGTTTACGGATATCCTTGTTCTTCCGTAACACCTGATGATGTAGCCAGTAACGACAACATCGGCTCCAATCAGACCTTCCTAGTGAGAAAAGACATATATGAGGCCATAGGAAGTCCCGATATGACTACCATAGAGGGTTTTGAAGCAGCAGTTAAAAAAGCCAGCGAGATGTTTCCTGAAATAGATGGTAAGCCCCTCATACCAGTGGGCGCCCATATCTTTGATGATACCGGTAATGTCTCTTTTGATCTGTATCTACAGAATTTTCTGGCTGTTCCTTACGAGAAGGATGGAGAACTCTATGACAGAGATACTGATCCTGAGTACATCGAATGGCTCAAGATGTTCAGAAGACTTGGAGAGCAGGGATATCTATCAACAGATCTTTTTATAGATCAGAGAGTACAGATGGAGGAGAAGATTGCTGAAGGCAGGTATTTCTGCATGCTCTATCAGTACACAGATATGTCAACTCAGCAGAAGGCCCTTTATGCCAAGGATCCAGGCAGCATCTATATCGCTGTTGACGGTCCCAAGAACAGAAATAGAGATGACCATGTACTTCCCACCAACACAGTAAGTGGATGGACCATTACCATGGTGAGTAAGAACTGCAAGCACCCTGACAGGGCTATAGAGTTCATCGACTATATGCTCTCAGAGGAAGGACAGAAGACAGTTTATCTTGGCATTGAGGGAGTCACCTACGATGTGGTTGATGGAAAAGAAGTGGTGAAGCCTGAAGTCCAGCACCTTCTTGATACAGACAGGGGACAGTATGATTCCATATACGGCGCAGATGATGCCTACTGGATGTTCCAGGATAATGTAATGCAGCTCAAGTGGAAACAGGAAGCAACAGGGCCTACAGATCAGCTTGAGAAGTGGACTTACCCCTATGCCACCTACACCGGAGTTTATGACATAATCTTGCCGGCAGACACTGAGGATGCCTACACTAACGCGAGGATAGAAAAGCTCTGGAGTGAGACACTTCAGAATCTCCTGTTATCCAGAAGTGAAGAAGAATTTGATGAGATATTGGATAAGTTCATAGCGGACAGAAACGCCATGGGCTTTAAGCAATTGCAGGAAAAGAGATACAAGTATGTCGAAAGCGCAAAAGAAAAGCTTGGCATTAAGTAAAGGCTTAAAACTAAATACCAGACTTACAGGCATTGTGCTCATCTTTGTAATGCTGCCAATAGCTATCCTTGGGGGAATTGTCTTTTACAATATGGAGCAGTCTTCCATAAGAGAGAACGTTAGCTTCATGCAGTCCACTATGGAAAGACGAAGGGATTCTATCTCCAACAATATTGATTCCATCAATATGACAACCCAGTTCTTTCTGACTAATGACACCATGAACAACGTGCTCATATGTGCGGCCCAGGGCGGTCAGTACAGCACAAGGCAGCTCATTGATATCTACAGAAATGATGTAGCGGCTCTTGAAAGGCTTATCAACAACAACCCGGTTCTTCATGGAGTTCGCTACTATGCCATAAATGACAACGTTCAGGAGATGATGCCAGTACTGTTTAACCACAACCGTATGAACAGGCAGAAGTGGGCAGGAATGGCAAGTACAGGGGGATGGTTCTTTGACTATCAGGACAATCTCTTTGCTGGCTATGAGGATTCACCGATGATTGGACTCATTACTCCTGTGACTGACAGACAGCACGGACGTATTGGCGTTATCGAAGCCAACATGACTATGCGGACCATGTTCCCGTCCATGTATGAGGACATAAAGGGCGAGAGCAGCTGCTTTGTAACAGATGAGGGCAGGATAATCTACGGAAGTAACGAAGATGACAGCATAGCACAGATAGCCACAGAGCTTGCAGACACCCTTAAGTCATCCCAGGACATGGCAGATGCTTCCAGGATCATCACCAGTTATAAGAGAGAAAAGAAAAGCGTTATTTCCGGAATGTATATCCCAGAGCTTCAGGGAACACTGGTTTCCGTTGATGATATATCTGAAAGCTTGAATGATGTTTATAAGCTACGAACCAATTACATCATTGGTATGCTGATAATCCTCGCAGGAATGGCCTTTGTAATTGACGTTGTAGTTAACCACGTACTCAAAAAGTTCTATGAGGTTTTATCAACCATCAGAAAGGTCAGAAGCGGAGACCTTGATGTGAGGACTATTGAGAGTGGCAGAGACGATGAAATGGGTGAGCTTGCCCATCAGGTCAACAGGATGCTTGATAACATTCAGGAGCTCATGAAGGAGAATATCAGCAGAGAGGTACTGGTCAAAGACTCACAGATCAGGGCACTTCAGAATCAGATAAATGCCCACTTCATTTACAACGTCCTTGAATCCATCAAGATGATGGCGGAGATAAAAGAGGACTATGATATCTCGGATGCTATTACAAGCCTTGGTAAGCTCCTTAGATACAGCATGAAATGGACTTCTGATACGGTAATGGTATCTGAGGAAATTGAGTACATAAAGAACTACATGGCTCTTATAAATCTTAGATTTGACTACGAGATATATCTTTCTCTGAATGTGCCTGATGAGATCATGCAGCAGAGAATCCCCAAGATGTCACTGCAGCCTATTATCGAAAATGCCATTATTCACGGCATAGAAGAACTGGCTGATGACACCACGATCTACGTCAAGGGAATACCTGAGGGCGACTATTGCACAATTGAGATAACTGATAATGGCCGAGGCATGAATGCCGAGGAACTTGAGACACTTCGGAAAAAGATATCCGGCGAGATCAAGACAGAAGGCGGCTCCAGTAATGGAATCGGACTTAAGAATGTACAGGACAGAATCCGCATGGAATACGGTGATAAGTGCGGAATTGATGTGGCAACCATGGAAGGGTGCTACACCAAGGTTTACGTGAGAATCCCTATGAAAAGAGGTTTGACGCATGCAGACAGTACTGGTAGTTGAGGATGAAAAGTTAATAAGACAGGGCATTTCCGCCATGATAAAAAGATGCGGAGTTCCTGTAGGTGAAGTTATAGAGTGTGCCAATGGTCTTAAGGCCATGGAGGTACTAAAAGAACGCGCAGTAGATGTAATGTTTACAGATATCAGAATGCCCAAGATGAACGGCATAGAGCTGGTCAAAGAAATGCAGAGCCTTGAGAACATGCCTATTACCATAGCTGTAAGTGGCTATGATGATTTCTCCTACGCTGTGGAGATGATGAGACAGGGCGTAAGAGAGTATATTCTTAAGCCTGTTGAGAGAGATAAGCTCCGCGAAGTAATGGAGAAGCTGGAAAAAGAGATCAGCCAGAAAAACGTTACAGCAGAGAAAACTGAAAAGCTCGGCAAGAAGTTCCTTAAGTATATCTTAACTGATGGAAATGAGGAGCATGAAGACCTTGATATCATCGGCAAAAGGATAAAGGCTGATGTGGGAGAGGAGTATCTTGTTCTTGTTACTAGTAAGGAAGACGATGTCCAGAAAGAACTGGTTACTATTAATTCCATAGCTGAGATAGACGGAAATGAGGTCTTTATTATTGGAAAAGACAAAGTGGCAGAGATTCGTTCACGCCTATCTGAGATCGATGAATATGTATCAAGTGCTGGAATAAGTGATAGCTACACTGATATTGGCGACCTTAAAAAGGCTTATCTTCAGGCCAGAAATAGAAGACAGAGAGCTTTCTTTAGAGAGGAGCTCGTCTTGTCAGATGAGGATACCAAGGTTCCGGAAGCACTTCTTGAAAATGGTAAAAGACTTTGTGACAAAACGGCAGTCAGCGCCAGGGTACAGCTCACCGGCACAGACAGGGCAGAAGCTATAGAAAAAGAATGGAATTCTTTTTTTACGGCAGCAGGCAGAAGACAGATAACCCCTGAAGATTTTGCTCAGGCTATGAATCTTTTTGTACAGGAATACGAAAGTGTATATAAGAGATCTCTTCAGGACAAGCTTGGAAATCCTTATATTTACAGCTCTTTATCTGAGTACAAAGATATGCTTTTTGATACTGTTTTTGAGGAAAATGGAAGACTCCTTGACAGGGCAGGAGAGGGGCAGGCAGATAAGAAAATGTTCAAGGCTGTTAACTACATCAGGGAGAACTATAACGCAGATATAAATATGGCTGTGGTTTCTAACTATGTGTCTATGAACTATTCTCTGTTCTCGACTGCCTTCAAGAACTACACAGGTATTAACTTTGTATCTTACGTAAGGGGACTAAGGATTGAAGAGGCCAAGAGGCTTCTAAGAGAAACAACCATGAGAGTTAATGAGATTGGACAAAGGGTTGGATACGATAATGACAAGCATTTCATGAAGAATTTCAAGGAATCAGTTGGAGTATCACCCAGCGAATACCGCAGAAATACAGCAATCTGATACTGAGTATTGCGTAACAATCAGATACAAAACTGCAATCGCCATAATATAGACTATTACATATTACCAAGGGACAGAACCATTTCGGCTGCCTCTACCATGTTACAGCCAGACTCCATTGAACACTTCTGCAGGTACTTGTGAGCTTCAGGTTCAGTCATATGGTGCTTGTCCATCAGTAGTTCTTTTGCTTTATTAATGACTTGTTTATCAGCATCGCTTCTATTGAGGCGGTGCTGTTTTGCTTTCTTACGGGCTCTGGATACGCCCTCCATCATCATGCTGAGGGTGGAGTAGAGATTATCCTTGGTGATAGGTGTGGGGAGGTAAATGAGGCGTGAATTATCGTTGCCTGCAGGGGCTTTGTCCGGAGAGGCAATCATGAGCATCTGAAAGTATCCGGGCAGATCCTCTACAAGGTCAGAATAGAGCATGTCACTTAAGCGGTAGCCACATACGATGACTCCGCTTCCGAGATCCTCCATGGCGGACAGGGCCTGCATGCCGGAAGTGACAGCGGTAATGTTGTCAAATCCACCACGGAGCAATATGCTTTTGAATTTATGGGCATCCTCTGCCTTGGCAAAAGCAACGATAATGTTCACAAATCTAACCTCAAACCTTTTTTAGAAATTGTTGAGATATTTATCAAGTTCCCACTTGGTAATGCAGGTGCGGAATTCCTTCCACTCTGCTTTCTTGGCTTCCAGAATCTTGTGATAAACAGATTCGCTCAGTACTTCCTTGCCAAAGTCGTCAGCCTTAAATGCGTTTATAGCTTCTCCAAGAGTCATAGGAAGAACATCTACATTTCCAGAGTTTGTCTGGTCAAAAGAGATGCTTCTGATATTCTCAGACAGTTCCTCTGGAGGTGTCATTTTTTTCTCAATGCCTTCAAGACCTGCAGCCAGAATGTATGCAATAGCAAGATATGGATTGCAGGTAGCATCAGGGTTACGAACCTCAACTCTTGTAGCAGAACCCTTTCTTGATGGGATTCTGATAAGAGCACTTCTGCCATTTGAAGATTTGGACCAGGAGATGTTAACTGGAGCATCATAGCCAGGAACCAGTCTCTTGTAGGAATTAACGATTGGGTTGGTGATAAGTGTCATTCCCTTGGCATGGGAGAGAACACCAGCTATGAAGCTGCCAGCAGCTTCTGAAAGATTGCCGTCAGTAGTCGCGAATATATTGGCGCCCTCTGCATCCTCTGCAAGGAAGCTTATATGCATACCTGAACCACTGATGCCTTCAACAGGCTTGGGCATAAAGGTTGCATAGAGTCCGTGCTTCTTGGCGATTGTTTTAACTGCCATACGGAAGGTCATGATCATGTCAGCAGCTCTGAGTGCATCTTCTTCCTCGAACTGAATCTCATGCTGAGCTGGTGCGATCTCATGGTGTGATGAAGAAATGTTAAAGTCCATTTCCTCAAGATTTAAAATGATCTCTCGTCTGACATTCTCACCCTGATCAAGAGGCGCTACATCGAAATATCCAGCTCTTTCCTTGGTGGTTGCAGTCGGATTTCCGTTGTCATCATAGTCGAATAAAAAGAACTCGAGACGTGGATTTACCTTGAAGGTAATGCCCATGTCACCGGCTTTTTTGATCACCTTTTCCAGAATGGATCTGGGATCTCCGGAAAAAGGCTTGTTGTCTGAGGTGTAAACGTTGCAGAACATTCTGGCAACCTTACCTGACTGTGGTCTCCAAGGGTATATCTCGAAACTGTCCAGGTCAGGGTAAAGGTACATGTCGCTCTCGTCATCTCTTGTGAAGCCATCGATTGAGATACCATCAAACATACACTCGTTGTTTAGAGCCTTTTCGAGCTGGCTTGATGGAATTGCGATGTTCTTGGGAACGCCGAAAAGATCACAGAACTGAAGTCTGATGAATGCAACATCTTCCTCCTCTACAATTCGGAAAATATCTTCTCTTGTGTACTTGCTCATGATTTCCTCCTAGAATACGTAAGAAAAAATGGCGCACAAAACAGTGGACAAGTTCATTGTCTCTGTCTTGGCGCCATTGCCCATTAGACTAATATTAGTGGTTTTAAGAAGCTATGTCAATGTAGTTTTTGAGCATGGTTCTGCCCTTTGGAGTAAGGATTGACTCTGGGTGGAACTGAAGACCGTAAATAGGATAGTCCTTGTGCTGAACAGCCATTATCTCTCCGTCAGCTGTGGTTGCTGTTACCTTAAGACAATCTGGAAGAGTGGCAGGATCAAGAGCAAGAGAATGGTATCTTGCTACGTCTCCTTCAGAGCCAAGACCTTTAAATAAAGGGCAGGAAGCTTCCAGTTTGACGTGGGACTGCTTGCCGTGCATCAGCTCTTTGGCATAGGTAATAACACCTCCCATGGCTGCGCAGATCGCCTGATGGCCAAGGCACACGCCAAGTACAGGAATATCTTTTCCAAGCTCCCTTACTACATCTATGATCACTCCTGCATCCTCAGGCCTTCCTGGGCCAGGAGAGATGATGATCTTATCTGGTGAAAGAGCTCTGATCTCATCTACAGTCAGTTCGTCATTACGGATGACTTTGAACTCCTCTGGTGCTATTCCTGATTCTTTGGACGAGTCCTGTAAAATAGCGCCAACCATCTGATAAAGGTTATATGAAAAGCTGTCGTAATTATCGATTAGAAGTATCATGACTTACATTTCCTCCTCTTCTGCAATAGTGCTCTCAAGGGCTGTAAGTGCTGCCTTGGCCTTGTTGATGGTCTCCTCGTATTCCTTGGTTGGATCAGAATCAGCTACGATTCCGGCACCACTTCTTACAAATACTTTGCCGTTCTTCTTATAAAGAAGTCTTATTGCTATGCAGGCATCCATGTTGCCGGAGAAATCGATGTAACCTATAGCACCGCCGTAAACGCCTCGCTTGTTGCCTTCAAGCTCTCCTATAAGCTGGCAGGCACGAATCTTGGGAGCGCCTGAAAGAGTTCCAGCTGGAAGCACTGCTTCAATGGCATCAAGTGCATCCTTATCTTTCCTGATAATTCCGCGTACAGTTGAGCCGATGTGCATGACGTGTGAGTATCGTTCAACAGTATGGAGCTTTTCAACTTCTACAGTGCCAAACTCACTGATCTTACCAAGGTCGTTTCTTCCAAGGTCAACCAGCATGTTGTGCTCAGCAAGCTCTTTTTCATCTGCCAAAAGTTCTTTTTCCAAAGCTTCGTCCTCGGCCTCTGTAGCGCCGCGCTTACGTGTTCCAGCAAGAGGGAAGGTGTGAAGTACGCCGTCCTCAAGCTTAACCAGAGTCTCTGGAGAAGCGCCTGCAATCTCCACGTCTGTTCCTGAGAAATAGAACATGTAAGGAGATGGGTTTATTGTGCGAAGTCTTCTGTAGGTCTCAAAAAGGCTTCCTTCGTAATCTGCTGTGAGATAGTTTGAGAGAACGATCTGGAAAATGTCTCCCTCAAAGATGTGCTTCTTGCCGCGAACAACCATGTCTGAATATTTCTCTTTATCAAAAAGAGGAGTGATGGGGCTAAGGAGCTTGCCCTTAGGCTCTACCTTCTTTTCTCCATTTACAATGAGGTCTTTGATGCGAGTGAGCTCAACGATTGTTTTTTTGTAGTTCTCTTCAAGGTCAGAGAAGATGAGATCAACATTGGCAATGAGGATGATCTTCTGCCTTACGTTATCAAAGGCAATGACCTTGTCAAAGAGCATAAGGTCAACGTCTTTGAACTCCTCGGTGTCATTAACCTCCACCTTGGCTGTGGGCTCTTTGTAGGTCAGATAGTCGTAGGCAAAGTAGCCTACAAGACCGCCTGTGAAGGTTGGAAGAGTGTGAATCTTGGGACTTCTGTGAGAAGCCATGATCTCTCTGATATGGGCAGATGGATCCTTGGTCTCAAAAGACTTATCGCCTATCTTCATATGTCCGTTAATGCAGGTGATTTCCAGCTTGGGATCAAAACCAAGGAAGGTGTAGCGTCCCCATTTCTCATTGGCCTGAGCAGATTCCAGGCAGTAGGTGTGAGTGGATACATTTTTGAGCTTACGCATCACCTCTATAGGTGTTGTGAAGTCTGAGAGAAGCTCGCAGCTAACTGGGGCGATGTCGTAGTCGCCACTTGCTGCGTACTCTTTGATTGTGCTTAGATCTGGATAAAAGTTCATGTCTTGCGCCTCCTTGTTGTTCTACCAAGGGAGCGGTAAGTTCTCTACGCAAAACGCCCTTGATAGAAACTATAGTTTCCATCAAGGACGAAAATATCGTTAGTATATTCCGCGGTGCCACCTTGAATTCATGAGTCATGCTCATGCTCTTATTAGGATACCGGTCACAACAAGCATCTGTAAGCTTATTGTATTGCATCATATCCTTGGCAACTAACGTGTGCCGTACGTCGCTACATAATCTGCATGGCCCAAACAATACATTTCCGTGCGCCCTCAGGAGTCCATTCCCTGGTCACTGTCCTACTGCATCCCAGCTACGCAGCTCTCTGTGAGGTTCTGTGAAAAGGTACTCCTCTCCTTCATCGGTTTAAAGCGGTATTTGATTAAAATAAATTTACAATATGTACCAATAGATTGTCAACAATTTTATTTCCTTGACACAATGGAAACCGAAGAATAAAATCGATTTGTATTTGATTTATTTATATTAGTTTTGAGACAAGGGCGTCTTAGAGATAATACTCTAAGGCGCCTTTATGCATTTTTGCGGGAAGGAGTACCATCAAATGGCAACTATTAACAAGAACTACCTAAGACTTCAGGGAAGCTATCTTTTTTCCAGAATCGGTGAAAAGGTTAGAAATTTCCAGAGTGAGAACCCGGATAAAAAGATAATCAGACTTGGCATAGGTGATGTTACAAGACCTATCGCTCCAGCTATCATTTCAGCCCTTCATAGCGCAGTTGATGAGATGGGGCAGGAGAGCACCTTTAAGGGCTACGCTCCAGACCTTGGCTATGAGTTTCTGAGAAATGCTATTGCTGAGAATGACTTCAAGGCTCGTGGCTGTGACATTTCTCCTGATGAAATATTTGTTTCTGACGGTGCCAAGGGCGATTGCAGTAATATTCAGGAAATCTTCGGAGCAGACAATAAGATTGCGGTCTGCGATCCTGTTTACCCTGTATATGTTGATTCTAACGTAATGGCTGGCAGAACCGGCGAGTACGACGATATAACAGAAGGCTACAAGGATGTTATCTACATGCCATGTACAAGAGAAAATGGCTTTGCTCCTGACCTTCCACAGGAAGTACCAGACCTTATTTATCTGTGCTTTCCTAATAACCCAACTGGCGCTGTTATCACCAAGGACAGGCTTCAGGAGTGGGTAGACTATGCACGTAAGAATGGCTCTATCATTCTCTATGATGCAGCTTATGAATCCTTCATTACAGAGGAGGGAATTCCTCACAGTATCTATGAATGTGAGGGAGCCAAAGAGTGTGCCATTGAGTTCAGATCTTTTTCCAAGACAGCAGGATTTACTGGCCTTCGCCTTGGATTTACAGTTATTCCAAAAGACCTTACAGCAGGCGGAGAAAGGCTCTGGCCACTGTGGGCAAGAAGACATGGCACCAAGTATAACGGAGCTCCATACATCATCCAGAAGGCAGGAGAAGCCTGCTATTCACAGGAAGGAAGAGCTCAGATCAAGGAGCAGGTTGCTTACTATCTTGAGAATGCAAGATACATTTATGACGGACTTAAGGGCGCAGGCTACGAAGTATACGGCGGTGTAAATGCACCATATATCTGGCTTCGTACACCAGGCGAGCTTACAAGCTGGGAATTCTTTGATCAGCTCCTTGAGAAGGTCAACGTTGTTGGAACTCCTGGTTCAGGCTTTGGACCTCACGGTGAGCACTACTTCAGACTTACAGCTTTTGGCAGCAGAGAGAATACGATCGAGGCTATCGAGAGAATCAAGAATCTGTAAACCTTAGCAGTTGTGATTTGGTAAATAGAATACTAGAATATAATTAACGTAATAGCAATTATCCCTGCGCAATCAGTATTGTCGTGTCTATAGAATTCATGAGGTGACAAGAGTGGTATCGTTAATTATTTCCTTTCTGGTTCTTGTAATTGGTTATTTCACCTACGGTAAACTTGTCGAAAAGGTCTTTGGACCTGACGGAAGACGAACTCCGGCCTACAGGCTCAATGACGGTGTGGACTTTGTGCCTATCAAGACTGGAAAGGCGTTTCTGATCCAGCTCCTCAATATAGCTGGAACAGGACCAATTTTCGGAGCTCTTATGGGAGCGTGCTTTGGCCCGGTTGTCTTTTTATGGATTATATTTGGTTCCATCCTTGGAGGTGCGGTCCACGACTTTATGGTGGGAATGATCTCTGAGAGAAATGATGGAAAGTCCATTGCTGAGCTGTCAGGAATATATCTCGGAAATAAGATGAAGTGGTGCATGAGAGTGTTCGCGGTTTTGCTGCTGCTCCTTACGGGAACTGTTTTTGTGACAAGCCCTGCGGCGCTTATTGCCAAGCTGACACCTGAGGGCCTTGGAGCTGGCTTTTGGATCATAGTGATCCTTGGCTACTATGTTCTGGCAACACTGCTTCCGATAGACAAGATCATTGGTAAACTCTATCCGGTATTTGGAATAATACTGATAACAATGGCTGTTGGAATCATGGGTGGAATTATCATAGGTGGCTACCACATTCCGGAGATAAGCTTTGAAAACCTCCATCCACAGGGACTGCCTATATGGCCTTATATGTTTATCACCGTCGCCTGCGGAGCAATTTCAGGCTTTCATGCAACTCAGTCACCAATGATCTCAAAGTGTATTGCTACAGAAAAGGACGGACGTAAGGTCTTTTACGGGGCAATGCTGATGGAGTCGGTTATAGCTCTCATATGGGCAGCAGGTGGTGTGGCATTTTATGGTACTACTGGTGCCTTGAATGATGCCATAACAGCTATGGGACAATCGGGAGTTGTATATGATATTTCGACGGGAATGCTTGGTAAGATTGGCGGAATCCTTGCCATAGTCGGAGTTATCGTATGTCCTATAACCTCTGGAGATACGGCCTTTAGAAGCGCCAGACTTATCCTTAGTGAGATAACAGGGCTTGAACAAAGACCTATCAGGAACCGTCTTTTTATAACGATTCCGCTTCTGGCAGCAGGAGCGCTGCTAACTCAGCTTGATTTCAACGTACTGTGGAGATATTTCTCCTGGAGCAATCAGACACTTGCAATGGTAAGCCTTTGGGTGGCAACGGCCTACCTGATAGAAGAAGCAGAGAATAAATATCAGAGCTGGCTTACAGCTATGCCAGCAACCTTCATGTCAGCGGTCAGTATTACATATATTCTGATGGCAGATGAAGGCTTTGGAATTGACATGCATGTAGCTTATTGGATTGGTAATATATTTGCAGTAGCTTGTTTTGTGATGTATCAGATAATGCTGTATAAGAAAAGAAGTTGAGGTAAACGCCTCAACTTCTTTTTGTCGTTGTTTGATGAATTTGCTTGTATAAATATGGCTATAAATTAAGCAAGATCAGCTGCGATATCGATGTTCTCGCCTGTGATTCCTACCCATGCGCCGTCCTTAGCTTCGCTAGCTTCAGCGTGTGCAAGGAGCCACTTATTTGTAGCTGTGAGCATCTTATCTTCCTGATTGCGAGCTTCGAACTCAGGCTTACCTACGTTTGTTCCCTTAGGAAGTCCTACGAGTACCTGGAAGCCACTGTCCTTGCTAGCCTGACATGGAGCATAGTGAAGTGCTGTAGCATAAACCTCGATCATTGTGCCAGCTGGGCAAAGGAAAGCCTTAACCTTGCTGGAATCAAGCTTGTAATCAACGATCTCTTCTCTCTTAGCAAGAAGCAGAATGAAGTCTGTTGAACCAAGGTTGATCTCTGATGAACGGTGATACTCAAGGCAGTTGAGCTTGGTGTTGTGTCCGTTGCACCATCCAAACTGCATATCTGATCCGCCAAAGAGGCTGTTAGAGATTGATGCAGCAGCTGCAAGAGACTGAAGTGCTGGCTCCTCAGCTACATAATCTGTTCCCTCTGGAACAGGAGTGCTTGTCTTAAGTGCCTCAACAATTGCCTTCTTTTCTTCTTCGTATCCCTCGATGATCCTACCATAGTTGGTGAATTCTGGATCTGTAACATTATATATTTTCATACCCTTCTCCTTTCGAACTGCGTTATGCAGTTAACGTCCATTCATATTGCCTATGTTAACTCTAATCCCCCGATTATTCCTATCATATGGCAACTTATTTTGTTCAGATGTTGCTCACAAATCTAACGTGCTTAATTTGTTTTCATGTCGTAGGCATTCAGGACCATTTTGGTAACGCCTATAACAGGAGGAACCGGATGCTTCATGCAGTAGTACAAGAGCCTGTTTGCCTTGGAATTAACTGCAACCTCTGTATCCATAACCTTCTGTCTGATATCACTTCGGTAAAAGACCTGCTTAACTCTTTGGACTGTATCCTTGTCTGGGCATCTAAGCTCATTCTTGAGGACGATAAAGAGCATGATGACATATTCTCTGTCAAGCTGCTCCTCGCCATTGGAAATGCCCTTATCCCGGAGAATCTCGCGATAAGTCTTATCAGCGAGATCAAGGTTATTCAGAAGATTCTTGTCATACCCATGAACTATGGAAGTTGAAACAACTCTGTAGTGATAGAAGTATCCACCCTCTACGATAAAGAGTCTGTCGCAGTCGCACAGGCAGGGCAGCAGGATGTTAACGTCCTCGCTCATTCTGATCTTCTCGTTGCAGTATTTGATGTTATCAAGTACCAGCTGTCTTGAAATAAGCTTCATGCATCTTGACATGGTGACAGGGCGAACCTCATTACCAAGGAGGCTCTCACGTACCTTGGTGAGCTTAGCCCCGGTGTATTCTCCAGGAGCAAGAGCCTGAGTCTCTTTACGTCTCTCGCCGGCTTTCTCGACAATATAGTTGCTGGAAATGATCTCACGACCTTCACCTGAACTGGTATATCCATACAGCTTTTCGATCATGTCAGTATCTACCCAGTCATCGCTGTCTATGTAGCAGACGTATGGGGCAGCAGCTTCCCGGGTTCCCCTGATCCAGGCAGACATAAGACCGCCGTTTTCTTTGTGTATAACACGGACCCGGCTATCCTTATCAGCATAAGAATCACACATCTTAGGACTGACATTATCAGTAGAGCCATCATCTACCAGTATGATCTCAATGTCAGACATGGTCTGTTCCAGAACAGATTTCATGCACTCATCAAGATATTTGGCTGTATTGTAAACAGGTATTATTATGCTGACCTTAGCGCTCATGAAATTAGAAACCTTCCATTCTGCGCTGCTTGCGAAGCTCGCGTCTCTTAATTGCGCCTTCCCATTCAGCCTTTTCGTTCTCTGTGCGAACATTCAGACCATAAGGAACAAGACAAGGTGTTCCATCGTCATCAATGCAGACCTCAGTGAGATATGCTCTGTTGAGCACATGTCTCATACCAGTCTTGACATCCTCCACATAAGTGTCGACTCTGACCTCCATGGAAGTCTTGCCTACATAAGTGATCTTACCGATCATAACAAGTACATCACCCAGTACTGCGCCCTGCTTGAACTGCATGTTATCAATAGCAGCTGTGGCAATAGGGTTTCCTGAATGTCTAACGGCAACTGTTCCAGCTACCTCATCTATCCAACTCATAAGTGTGCCGCCAAAAAGTCTGTCCTCAGCATTGATGTCGCCATATTTGACAACCTTGGTCCATTCGGTGATGGAATCTTCAACATTCTTGTTGGCAATCTGCTTATCTACGTGAAAAACCTTACCCATATTCATACCTCCAAAAGGGAATAATATATGCTTATTTTACTAAAAATCCAAGGCTCCATGCAACTTTGGTTTTTAACATTGTTTTTAGTTTTGCTTAATAAATTGGTGGGGTTCACATGTTATAATTTATACGTTAAAGTGTATACTTTTGTGCACAAGTGGCGAAAAATGAAGAAAGTCAGAGATGGAATTTGTAACAGAATATCGATAACTGCGGCCAGAAGGGCACTAGTCCTTCTGCTTTGCGCTGCCATTTTGTGCGTTTTAAACTTTGCGATTATTGTGCCGGATAAAGGTACAACCATGGCTGAGGCCAGGGAAAACAAGGTGGTAAAGGTTGGCTGGTATGAATCAGCCTATTGTTACACCGACAGATTTGGCAGAAAAACAGGAATGGCCTATGAATATCAGCAGAAGATCGCATCCTACACGGGCTGGACTTACGAATATGTGGAAGGAACATGGCCAGAGCTTTTGCAAAAGCTTGAAAGAGGAGAGATAGATCTTTTAAGTGATGTTTCATATACTCCTGAAAGAGCAACCATGATGCATTTTTCATCGCTCCCAATGGGAACAGAGTCCTACTACATATTTGTTAAAGCTGGCAATGCATATATGTCTTTGGACAACATAAGCTCTTTTGAAGGAAAAAAATTCCTTGTGGATAAAGGAAGCCTCATGGAAGATCTTGTCCAGGAATGGGCAGCAGATAACGGAATCGAAATAGAGATATTGGAAAATGTCGCAAGTTCACCGGATATTTGTATCGGATGGCTCAACCACGGCGATGTGGATGCCTATGTGACCATGGATACCTACGGTAAGAGTGATATCTGTTCTCCTGTTTGCAAGATTGGCTCTTCGGATTTCTTTTTCGGAATAGGCAAGGACAGAACCGATCTGGTAAAAGAGATCAATCACGCCATGACTGAGATCCAGAACGAGGATCCTTTCTATAACCAGAGAATGTATCAAAAGCATATATGGTCTGTTAATATCGACTCTTTCCTAACAGATGAGGAGCTTGAGTGGGTAGCAAACAAGGGCACAATTCGAGTTGGCTATAGAGATAATTACATGCCTTTCTGCACTGATGAAAATGGTGAGCTGTCCGGGGCACTTAAAGAGTGCCTTGAAAAAGTCTCTGGCAGCATGAAAAATGGCGATATTGTCTTTGAGGCAATCCCTTATGCAACTACAGAAGAATCGCTCGTTGCTCTTAATAACGGGGAAGTTGATGTGGTATTCCCAGTTAGCATGAGCCCGTATGACAGCGAGAATGCAGGTGTTTTTGTAACTGATCCGATAATGAATACTGTTATTTATGCTGTCGTTAAGCCTGGCAGTAATAGTATTTTTGATAGAAGAACCAACACCGTTGCGCTTCTGGCTGGAAACGTCAACTTTGATAATTTTGTAAAGGACTACTTCCCAGACTGGATGGTTGTATGGTATCCGACTCTTGATGAAGTTTATGCTTCAGTTGACAGGGGCAATGCTGATTGCGCAATGGTAAATGGAAATAGAATCAACAAGACAGAAGAGCTTCGTAAGAAGTATGGCCTGTCTATTCTCTCAACAGGAGAGGATATTGGATTCTCTTTTGCTATTAGAAGAGACAACGTGATCCTGTACGCGATTATGAATGATCTTGTTAATCATGTTCCTGAGGCATCTGCCGATGCTTTCCTTTCCAAGTATTCAGGAAGTGACGAGAAGGTTTCTTTTACTGACTATATTCAGGATAACCTTCCATCAGCCATAGCAATGCTGGCGATAATCTCTTCGCTTATACTATTCCTTACTGTCCTCAAGATGAGATCAGACAGGAAAGCACTTGACCGGCAAAGACTTATTGCTGCAACAGAGCACGATCCACTTACAGGGCTGTATACCAGAAACTTCTTCTTTGAATATGCCAACAAGCTTTATGCAGAAAAGCAGGAAATGAGACTTGATGCGGTTGTTATGAATATCGAGCAGTTCCATGTCATAAATGCTCTTTATGGTTGGAATTTTGGAGATACTGTTCTGAAGGCCCTTGGTGATGAGATAGCTCTTTTTGTAAAAGAGAACAAAGGAATTGCCTGCAGATCAACTGCGGACAGATTCGACATATACTCCCAGACTGACGGTAATTATCAGAAGCTGTTCGACAGATTCCAAGAAAGACTCGATAAGTGTGCACCAGATGTTAATATCAGACTTCGCATGGGTGTCATGCCTTGGCAGAAGGATATTGAGCCAGTTCAGCTCTTTGACAGAGCCCGTACAGCCTGTGGTATGGTCCGTGGAGGACTGCATAACCGAGTTGTTGTGTTCAGTGAGGAGATGAGAGAAAGAGAGATCATTGAGAACCGACTTATCAGTGATATTAAGCGAGCAGTAGATAACCATGAGTTTATTGTTTATTACCAGCCTAAGTTTAATATTCAGGCTGACCCTCCACAGCTGTATAGCGCAGAGGCTCTTGTGCGCTGGGAACACCCGGAGCTTGGAATGGTGCCACCAGGAGAGTTCATTTCTGTTTTTGAAAAGAGTGGACATATTGGAATGGTTGATAAGTATGTCTGGGCAGAAACGGCCAGGCAGATAGCTGACTGGAAAAAGAAATATGGCGTAAACCTGCCTGTTTCTGTCAACCTGTCAAGAATTGATATCTTCGATCCTGATATAGTTGACACTATTGAAAGGTTGGTTAAGGATAATGGAATCAACAGAGAGGACCTTCATTTGGAGGTTACAGAGTCAGCATATACTGAGAACGAAGATCTTGTTATTGGCGTGATCAAGGTATTCATGGATAAAGGATATCACATTGAGATGGATGATTTTGGAACCGGCTACTCATCTCTTAATATGCTGTCCCACATGCCTATTGATGTTCTTAAGCTGGATAGAAGCTTTATAAAAGATATTTCTGGAAATGATGACGACAAAAAGAATATCCGAATGGTCGAGCTGATTCTGGATATCGCCAAGAGTTTGAAGCTTATGGTTGTTGCTGAAGGAGTAGAAAATGAAACTCAGCTGCAGTTCTTAAAAGCACACGGATGCGAGCTTATACAGGGCTATTATTTCTCGCCGCCTTTGTCTGCAGCTGAATTCGCAGAAAAGTACTTACATTGATTCGGAGAATAGATGCACAGCGGCTTTTGCAAGGGCTGCTGTGCTATTTATTACTATGATTGGAACATTGATGAGCATTTCCTCTGTCATTATTTCTTTTACCGGAACATCATTATCCCATACTCCATTTTCGCCAGCTGCAATGCCATTATTAGTGTCAACCTTGCCAGGGACACTTACGCATATGCTGATCAGATTGCTCCTGCACTTGTCTGGAAGCCTCTGGAAAAGTCCCAGTGTTTCCTGACTGATGTCGTGTAAAAAGAGCTGTGGCTTTAATTTACGCTGTGTCTTGAACTCTCTGAAACAGGGAATATCCTGAGAATCAGATACCACTTCTCCTTTGTGATTACAGATGGCAATTGTGGTCTTTGTTGCTTCGATGCTGATGACACAGACGAGAGCCTGCGCGAGATCTTTACCTTTTTTCATGATGTTTCCCCCAAACCTTTTATAAGCGACTATGATTACTAATGCTTGTCATTACGCCAATCCTTCCCCAAAGATTGACGACAATCAAGAAGATATCTAGATGTATTATAGCATATAATTAATTTAGCTAAAGTACTATAAAGGCATTGAAATAAATAAACTAGAGTGTTAAAATTTTGTCATACGGCGAATTATTCAGAAAATGAATATCATAAATGGAGGTTTTTGAACATGAGTAAGAACTTTGATGATATTCTGGCTAAGCTTAAGACAGCTAGTACCAAGAAAATGTCTGTAGCTGTAGCTCAGGATACACACGTACTTGAGGCAGTTAAAATTGCCAAGGAGAGAGGAATCGTTGATTCTATTCTCGTAGGCGATAAGGAGCAGATCGAGGAGAAGGCTAAAGAGGTTGGAATGAACCTTGCTGATTACGAGATCATTGATGTTAAGGATACTATCGAGGCTGCACGTACAGCAGTTTCACTTGTACATGATGGCAAGGCTGATATCTACATGAAGGGTGCTCTTGAATCCAAAGATTTCCTTAAAAGCGTTCTTGATAAAGAGGTTGGACTTCGTACAGGCCGTCCACTTTCTCATGTTTGCGTATTCGAGATTCCTGGCATTGATCGTCTCTTATTCCTTACAGACGTTGCTTTCATGCCATATCCAACACTTGAGGACAAGAAGGTTATTATTGAATATACAGTAGAAGTAGCTAGAGCTTGTGGCGTTGAGTGCCCTAAGGTAGCTCCTCTTGCTGCAGTAGAAGTTGTTAACCCTAAGATGCCTGTTACTGTTGAGGCAGCAGAGCTTACAAGAATGTGCGAAGAGGGCGAGATCAAGAATTGTATCGTTGACGGACCTCTTTCCATGGACCTTGCAATTGATCCTGAGGCAGCCAAGCATAAGGCAGGCGCTCTTGACCGTAAGATCGTTGGTGATGCAGATATTCTTCTGTTCCCTGACATCCACGCAGGAAATCTTACATACAAGACAATCGTAAGACTTGCTACAGTCAAGAACGGTAACATCCTTACAGGAACCAAGGCACCGGTTATTCTGACATCAAGATCAGACTCAGTTGAGGTTAAGGTTAATTCTATCGCTCTTGCAGCAGTTGTTGCAGAGGACAAGAAAAAGGGAATTCTATAATAAAAGGAGATAAGTCATGATCAAAAGCCTTATAATCAATCCAGGTTCTACATCTACAAAAGTTGGTATCTTCGAGGATGAGACTCTTATCAAGGAAGAGACACTTAGACACAGCACAGAAGAAATCGAGTCATATGCATCAATTATTGATCAGAAGGATTTCCGTAAGAATATTATCCTCGATTTCCTCAAGAAAGAGAACATTGACATTAAATCTTTTAACGTTATCGTAGGCAGAGGCGGTCTTCTTCGTCCTATTCCAGGTGGTACATATGAGTGTACAGATGCACTTCTTGAGGACCTTAGAAAGGGCGTTCAGGGACAGCATGCATCTAACCTCGGTGGTATCCTCGCAAGAGAGATTGGTGATGAGATTGGCGTTCCTTCATACATCGTTGACCCTGTAGTAGTTGACGAGATGGAGCCAGTTGCTCGTATTTCAGGTGTTCCTGAGATCGAGAGAGTATCAATTGACCATCCTCTTAACCAGAAGGCTGTTGCCCGCAGATATGCTAAGGAAATTGGCAAAAAGTATGACGAGATCAGCGTGATCGTTGTTCACATGGGTGGTGGTACATCAACAGGCGTTCACAAGAACGGCAAGATGGTTGACGTATACGCAGCA
>JAEEGI010004353.1_pt1 | contig 33218 bp, 23 predicted proteins | sample 8958751 | NCBI WGS metagenome assembly JAEEGI01 (sample SAMN16246545, study PRJNA631951) | gut metagenome | biome: gut microbiome; feature: rumen; material: KS-attached | host: Bos | place: Iran: Karaj | collected 2018-10
ATAAATATGGAGCGGAAGACGAGATTCGAACTCGCGACCCTCGCCTTGGCAAGGCGATGCTCTACCCCTGAGCCACTTCCGCATTTTTATGTACGACACAGTCGTCCTGTGTCGACGCTCGAATATTATATAGCTGAACTCCTTAGAATGTCAAGAAAAATAAATGCTAATTTTAAAAAAATACGGGGCCCCTGAAAAGGGCCCCGAAGCATTGCAGTAATCAGTCGCAGCAGCTTTCGTCGTCATCTGCCTGGACCTCGTTGCCGAGGGTCTCGGGAAGAGAAGCGAACAGGGGCATGCGGATCAGCGCATCGCAGGCGATGAAGATGAAGAACATCACCACAGGGCCTACGTTGTCATATACCTGACCTGCAACGATGGCCATCAAAGCGGAAACGATGGCTGTAACGAACCTGGTGCTGCCCAGCCAGACGCCCATGACCTTGGGGTTTACTATCTCTCTCTGAACGGCGCCGAACAGAGGCATTCCGATCTCATAGAAGCCCATCAGAAGGCCTGCAAGGATAAGGGTGAAGGATCCGTGTACGGGGGTGATGATCAGCAGCAGGATGGCCAGCCAGTAAAGGGGCACCAGAACATAGAGGACCTTCTTGCGGCCGTACTTGTCTGCCAGAATGCCGATGGGATAGCCCAGCAGAGTGGAGGTCACGGCCTGGCAGGTTACCATTGCAGCAAGAACTGCGGGGGTGGCCAGCTTATGCTCTGCAGCATATACGGAGAAGTAAGGAGTTACCATTGCCATGGGAAGGCTTCCTACAGCGCCGATGAGCAGCCACTTTCTTGCATTCTTGTTGGTCTTTATGATGTCAAAGCCGTCCTTGAGCGCGAAGCCGGAGGTCTTGGAGGTTCCCATCTTTTCGTTGGAAAGCTTGAACAGTACAACGAAGAAGGAAACTGCGGTAAAGAATGCGGAGCAGTAGAACAGAGGTCTGTAGTCGTTAGCCACAGCCAGATTGGTGTCCACAACGCCGGAGATGTGGGTGAATACCCAGGCTCCGATCATGGGGCCGATCATGCCAAGAAGGCCTGCAGCCAGGGACTCGCAGATCAGCATGCCGCGGGCGCGGTCGCTGTTCTTGAGGCAGTAGCCGCAGATGATGCCGCAGCTCTGTCCGGCCAGTCCGTTACCGAAATAGTACAGCACCATGGCCAGGGCGTAGACCTGCCAGTTGGGAGCGAACGCATAAGCTATATAGGACAGGAAGGTAAAGATGATACCCACCAGATAGATCTTTCTTGCGCCGTTTCTGTCGATCCAGCCGCCTACGAAGGGTCCCAGCAGGCCCATTACCAGCATGCCAAGAGATGTTATCCATCCCAGCTGGGACTTGGTGGCGCCGAGAGCCACAATATAAAGCGAAAGATAAGGAAGTATTGTTTTGTAGCCGAGACGCTCCAGCGAGGTTCTGATTACGGTTACCTTCCAGTCAGTCATCTGGGCCTTCCAGAAGGGTCCGATATTCAGGAGCTCCTGCATGAAGTTCTTCTGCTGAGTCTCGGGGGTCTTGTTTTGATTTTCTGCCATTTTTCTCTCCATTTAGTTCTTAACTTCAACAGACGAAATATTATAGCAACTGCAGACGTTAATTTCAAGGAAAGCATTGAAAAAACCGGGGCCAGAAGGCTCCGGTTTTTTAATAATCACAAGGGTTTTATATGCTTTTGGCTATAAGGCTTAGTCGCAGCAGTCCTCTTCGTCGTCAGCCTTGACTTCATTGCCGAGGGTCTCGGGAATGCTGGCAAACAGAGGCATACGGATAAGGAGCTCGCATGCGAGATAGATGGCGAACATCCATACGGGACCAAGGTGGTCATATACATAACCGGCAACGATGGCCATCAGAGCGGAGAAGAGCGCATTGGTGAGCTTGGTGGTGCCCAGCCAGACGCCCATGACCTTGGGGTTTACGATCTCTCTCTGTACTGCGCCGAACAGGGGCTGACCGATCTCCAGGAAACCGAAGAGCAGACCTGCAAGGATCAGGAAGAAGCCATTGTGCTTTGGAGCGATCATCAGGATGATGAGGGAGAGCCATACCAGGGGCTGGATAACGAAGAGCACCTTCTTGCGGCCGTACTTGTCAGCCAGAATGCCTACGGGGTAGCCAAGGATGGTGGAGGTGAGAGCCTGGCAGGTGACCATGGCAGCCAGTACCGCAGGAGTAGCAAGCTTGTGCTCTGCCGCAAATACGGACATGTAGGGAATAACCATTGCCTGAGCAAGTCCGCCTACTGCGCCGATGATGATCCACTTGGCAGCGCTCTTGTTGGTCTTGATGATGTCAAAGCCATCCTTAAGAGCAAAGCCGGAGGACTTGGATGAGCCCATTTTTGCGTTGGAAAGCTTGAAGAATACCACGAAGAAGGATATCGCGGTGAAGATGGCGCTGCCCCAGAACAGAGGTCTGTAGTCGTTTGCAACCGCATTGGCGGTATCGGTAACGCCGGAGATATTGGTGAAGATCCATGCGCCGATCATGGGGCCGATCATGCCCAGAAGGCCTGCAGCCAGGGATTCGCATACCAGCATGCCGCGGGCTCTGTCGGAGTTCTTCAGGCAGTAGCCGCAGATGATGCCGCAGCTCTGCATGGAGAGGCCGTTTCCGAAGTAATAGAGAACCATTGCCACGGCGTAGGTCTGCCAGTTGGGAGCTACAGCGTAAGTTACATAGGAAAGGAAGGTGAAGATGATACCGATGATGTATACTTTTCTTGCACCGTTTCTGTCTATCCAGCCGCCGACAAAGGGTCCGAGGACGCCCATTACCAGCATGCCGACGGAGGTGATCCATCCCAGCTGAGTCTTGCTTGCGCCCAGAGCTACGATAAACAGTGAGAGATAAGGTAAGATGAGTTTGTGGCCGAGACGCTCAAGAGAAGTTCTGATAACAGTAACCTTCCAGTCGGTCATCTGGGCCTTCCAGAAGGGAACGATGTTCAGAATCTCCTGGAAGAAGGAAAGCTCCTTCTTTTCCTCGGGCTTGTTCTGATTTTCTGCCATTTGTGCCTCCAATATTTCTGTCGTCTAAAAATTACTAGTGAATTCTATCAGTATTTTCGAACGATTGCAATAGAATATTCCGAAAATTGCTATACTGAAGGCTTTGTTTTGGAATGTTTTTTGTTATCTTAAGAAAGACAGTATAAACTTTTTCTTATACTTCCTAAATTGCATCGAAGGTCAGGATGAGCTTGAAAAGATCTCCGTCGATCTCTATGTCCATCCGCCCTTTCTGAAGCTCTGTAAGGCTTCTGGCTATCGAGAGTCCCAGGCCGCTGCCCTCGGTGGTGCGGGACTGGTCTCCCCTTACGAAGCGTTCCATGAGTTCATCCGAGCTTATATTGAGTTCATCGGCGGAAGTATTTCTGAAGCTTATGACAGCCTTGCCGTTCTTTTCCTCCAGATTCAGGTATACCCTGCTGCCGGTAAGGGAATACTTGCAGATATTGCTCATGACGTTGTCGAAAATGCGCTGCATGCGGCGGCCATCGGCCATTATGCGCACAGGATGGTCCGGTCTGCTGCACACCAGGCTGAGTCCTGCATTTTCCAGCCGCTCTCTATACTCCCCTTCGGTCTGGGAGATGAAGATGCCTGCATCGCAGGGCTCAAGCAGCACCTCAAGATTGCCTGTGGAGGCCTTTGAAGCTTCCAGAAGGTCATCCAGCAGCTTCTTCAGCTTCTCCGACTGCCTGTGCAGCACCTCGGAATACTCTGAGATCCTCTCCATGCTGTCCTTTTGGAGTATGGCCTGTTCATCGGCAGTTTTTGTGACTGCATCGGATGCATCTATGGGCTCCGAAGAGCATTCTGCTGCTTCGCTGCCAGGGGCAGGTTCTCTTTCCGCTCCGCTGTCTGCAGCGGATGCCGCTTCAGGGGAGGTCTCCGGGGACAGAGTCTCCGAAAAGCGCTCCGCCTCCCGTCCTATCAGCTCAGAGTAGTTGATTATGGAGGTCAGCGGGGTCTTTATGTCGTGGGAGACGTTTGTTATGAGCTCAGTCTTGAAGCGTTCGCTTCTGAGCCTCTGCTCCACCGCAAGGGCGCTGCCCTCCGCCAGGCGGTTCAGGTTTTCTCCGTGACTCTTAAAGTCCAGCACCATGTGGCTGGTGTCTACCTTGTATGCCAGATCTCCGTTGGCCAGGGCAGTAGCGCCGTTCTGCAGCTTCTTCATGCAGAGCATGGCATAGAGGAGGACAGCTCCTCCAAGGAGATCCATCGCAAACAGAGTCATGACCATCATATCCGCATCGTATCTCAGACTGACCACGAAGACGAACTGGATAAAGAAAAACGCCGCTATGGCCATGCAGCCCTTCCAAACCAGGGGGATGCCGGAGATGAGCCTGCCGATGCCGCTGAAGAAGCCCTTCACAACTCGCACCAGCCAGCCGCAGATGCCCTTCAGAAGCCCGTAAACGGCCTTCAGAGCCTTCAAAAGGAGCTCCGCGGTATATTTTGCAGCCCTCCAGGTCCAGCGGCCCAGAAAGACGAATACGCGCCTCATAAGCACCAGCAGCATCCAGCAGAGGGTGCCCTTCCACCAGCTGCCAAGCTTAAGACGGGTGGCAAAGCTCATGCAAAGGCCTGTAAAGGCTGCCAGAGCCGTGCCTGCGAAAAGCGTGACCAGGCCAAGCAGAGCCGGGAAGTTATTTCCGCTGCTGTTCATGTAGAGGAATTCATCTGCGCCCTCAGCTATGAAAAATGCAAGAACAGTAAGCGCTGCTCCCGCAAGGGCGATATCGATCTCCAGCGGCACCCGGGTGCCCCAGGAGGGAGTGATGCCCTCTTTTCCTGCGTGATGGCCGCTGGCACTGACAAGGAACACGAAAAAGGCCAGCGCGAGTATGCCAGAAAGCAGGGCCAGCAGATAGGCTGTGGGCCGGGACACAGGAAAGAGATCGATGACGTATTTCAGAAAATCCGTTCCCGGGCTCTCATATGGCTCGAACATGCCGTAGAGAAAGCCTCTCAATGCAAAGATGCACATTGCCCAGCTGCTGGCCAGGAAGAGTATAAAGGCTGTGAATTTGGCAGCTGTGCTGCTTTTTATAGCGTTCATGGTTTCCCCCTTTTGAATGTGTTGTTTGCTGATCGGCCGGATCAGGCTGCGAGTCTGAAGCCGTTATCACCGGACCAGGAGCCGGCCTCAGCAGCCTTCGATCTTGTAGCCCTTGCCCCAGACCACCTTCAGGTATCTGGGCTCAGACGGGTCTATCTCCAGCTTTTCCCGCAGATGACGGATGTGGACAGCCACAGTGCTCTCGGCCCCGAAGGGATCCTCCTGCCAGACCCTGCGGTAGATCTCGGAGGGCGAAAAGACCTTGCCGGGACTCTCCATAAGAAGCTTCAGGATGTCGTACTCCTTAGGCGTAAGGGAAAGCTCCTCACCGTCCACGACGACCCTTTTTGCTTCGTCGTCCAGCTCTATGCCCCCAAGGGCAAAGCTTGTGGCCTTTGGCACGCCCCCTCCCAGCTGCATATAGCGGCGCAGCTGGCTCTTCACCCTTGCAGTCACCTCCACCGGATTGAAGGGCTTGGTGATATAGTCATCGGCGCCCACCGTAAGACCCAGGATCTTGTCCGAGTCCTCCCCCTTTGCGGTGAGCAGGATGACGGGTACGTTGCTGCTTTCCCTGAGCTTTACCATGGCGGTGATCCCATCCATCTTAGGCATCATGATGTCCATGAGCACCAGGTGGATGTCCTCACGGCCTATGAGCTCCAGAGCCTCCTGTCCGTCAAAGGCCTCGAAAAGCCTGTAGGAAGGGTCGCTGAGATAGATCTTCAGCGCGTTCACTATGTCCTTGTCGTCGTCGCAGATAAGAATGTTGTACATATCAAGACCCCTTTTGTGCTTCTATTATCTCCAAAGCCCCATTAAGAAAAAAGAGGGTGAATTCTTAAGAATTGATTAACACTGAATATTTTAGCATAAAAAAACAGGCCGGAGCCTGTTTTATGTGGGATTCAGCCGCAGAAACTGCTCGGCGGCAGCTTAGATGCGGACTATTTTGTGCGAAGGGCTTTTATGGTATCCAGCAGGTTTTCGTGGACCACGTCCTTGGGGGTGAATTTTACCAGCTTAAACACCAGATTCATTATGGTGCCTCCGGCAAGGAAGACTATCAGCGTGCCTATGCCTATGGGAGCACCGAGAAGCCAGGCGACTGCAGTCACGATGGCGGATACCATGATAGTCACGGTTCCGTAGCCCAGCTTTGCAAGCTTTTTATTGATCATTACCATCATGGTGTCTCTGGGTCCGCAGCCAAGGGAGGCGCCCATGTAGAGCACACTGCCAAAGGCCGAGATGACCATGCTTGCGAACAGCATCAGAAGGCGCAGCAGATAGCTTTCGGGCTGGGTGAAGAGGCTCAGGCTGAGCCAGAAATCAGTGAACCAGCCTACGAAGAAGGCATTCAGAAGAGATCCAATGCCTATGGGCTGCTTAAACAGCAGGTCTATGGCGATGATGATATAGGATATTGCAATATTCACCTGTCCCACGGTGACGGGAAGGTGCAGAGCAATGCCCTGATTCAGGGCTGTCCAGGATGCAGTGCCTATGGCAGCTGCGATCTGTATGGAGGCGGACATGCCGAAAAGGCAGAGGCCCAGCAGCAGACGGGGAAGTCTGAGCAGTCGGTTTTTAAGTACTTCAGTATTCATAGCGTGTAGATTCTACGCTTTAGCACGGTGAATTGCAAGAGGTTTATGTCTTTATGAACTAAGTTCTTTTTCTGTGACAACGGGACGGTTCTGTTTGTCACATTTTCATGCGAACAGCAAGTGCCTCTCAAGACCTCGCTCTTTAATCTCACATCGGCCTCCAAGGTCGGCCGCTGTTCAATTAAGCGCTAGCCCATGGTCTTTCGAAGCACTTGCTGCTCTGCTAATGTGACATTGGGGACGGTTCTCAATGTCACATTTCAATGAAAAAAGAGGCTCCGTGTGGAGCCTCTTTTGGAGCCGTTTTATGGATTAGCCCAGGAGTCCGCCGAACTGGAGGAACATGGGTGCGAATACTACAGCAACGATGGTCATCAGCTTGATCAGGATGTTGAGGGAAGGACCGGAGGTATCCTTGAACGGGTCGCCTACGGTATCGCCTACAACTGCAGCCTTGTGAGCCTCAGAGCCCTTGCCGCCGTGTGTACCGGATTCGATGTACTTCTTTGCGTTATCCCATGCGCCGCCTGCGTTGGACATCATGATGGCCAGCAGAACGCCTGCAGAGAGAGCGCCGGCCAGCATGCCGCCCAGAGCTTCGGTTCCCATGATGAAACCAACAGCCAGAGGAGCAACTACAGCCAGCAGAGCGGGAATGATCATCTCGTGCAGAGCTGCACCGGTGGAGATCTCTACGCACTTAGCATAGTCGGGCTTGGAGGTACCGGCCATGATTCCCTTGTCCTCTCTGAACTGACGACGAACTTCTTCGATCATCTGGTTTGCAGCCTTACCTACGGAATTCATAGTGTAAGCAGAGAACATGAAGGGCAGCATTGCGCCGATGAACAGACCTGCGATAACAAGGGGATCCAGCAGATCGATCTTGCTCATCTTAACGACCTCGGAATAGGAGGCGAAGAGAGCCAGAGCGGTCAGAGCTGCGGAGCCGATGGCAAAGCCCTTGCCGATGGCAGCGGTGGTGTTGCCTACGGAGTCCAGAGTATCGGTGATATTTCTTACGCTCTCGGGCAGCTCGGACATTTCTGCGATGCCGCCTGCGTTGTCGGAAACAGGACCATAAGCGTCAACAGCGATGGTCATGCCTGCGGTGGAGAGCATACCTACAGCGGAAAGTGCGATGCCGTAGAGTCCGCCGAATGCATTGGCGATCAGGATGCCGACAGCGATGATCAGGATGGGCCATACGGTGGACATCATGCCTACGCCAAGGCCGCTGATGATGGTGGTGGCAGCGCCGGTCTCGGACTGCTCAGCGATCTTCTTAACGCTGCTGTAATCAGCAGAGGTGTAGATCTCGGTGATCTTGCCGATGGCAGTACCAACTACCAGACCGGAGATAACGGGGATGCACATTTTGAAATCGCCGAAGAATACCTTGCTCAGAACTACGGATACGATGGCAGACAGGATAGCTGCGATATAGGTACCCATATCCAGTGCGTGAGCGGGGTTGGAGCCTTCCTTGCCCTTTACGGAGAAGATACCTGCGATGGAAGCGCAGATGCCTACTGCGGAAATGATCAGGGGGAAGATGGCGCCTTCAACGCCCTTTCCTGCATAGAGGAAGCTGGAGCCAAGAGCCAGGGTGATTGCGGAAATGATGGAGCCTACATAGGACTCGAAGAGGTCGGAGCCCATGCCTGCGATGTCGCCTACGTTGTCGCCAACGTTATCTGCGATAACTGCGGGGTTTCTGGGGTCATCCTCGGGGATGCCTGCCTCTACCTTGCCTACCAGGTCTGCGCCTACGTCAGCAGCCTTGGTGTAGATGCCGCCGCCTACACGGCCGAACAGAGCCATGGAGGAAGCGCCAAGACCGAAGCCGGTGAGGCATTCCTTGGCAGTCTCGGGGCTGAGGATGGCGAAAGCTGCGCCAACGCCCAGGATGCCGAGGCCGGTTACGCAAAGGCCCATAACAGCGCCGCTTCTGAAGGCGACCTTAAGAGCCTTGTTCATGCCGCCGTCCTGAGCTGCTGCTGCAGTGCGGACATTGGACTTGGTGGCTACCTGCATTCCGAAGAATCCTGCAAGGATGGAGAATGCAGCGCCGCAAATGTAAAGAATTGCAGTTGTCCAGTTGATGCCGAAGCCGAGAACTACAGTAAGGACTGCGACCACGATGATCATGGTCCTGTACTCCTTCTTCAGGAAGGCCATAGCGCCTTCGTGAATGAAGCTTGCGATCTCAGTCATGCGGGTATTGCCTGTGGGCTGCTTGCCGATCCAGCTGGAAAGGACATAAGCAACGACCAGTGCAACGATACCAACAACAGGAGCAACGAAAACGAGTGAATTCATTTCGATTACCCTCCCTTAAGTGATAATAAATTATGAATTGCGATAAAGTTTATAAAACATTAAGAGACACTGCTTCGATGAAGCAGAGCCTCCATATATTTTGCCTAAGATTATCTGATGCGTACTAGCCCATCATTGTAAGTGCGATTGCTGTAATGATGAAAATAATTGCAGCAACAACAGTTACCTTTTCCAGGATAGCATCATAACCTTTGCTCTTTTTCTTTCCGAAAAGCTGCTCTGCGCCGCCTGCGATGGATCCGGAAAGACCTGCAGTGCTTCCTGACTGGAAAAGTATGCTGGCGATGAGCGCTAAAGAAGCCAGAGCAAGTAAGATCATAACAACTGTTTTCACTTTTAGAACCTCCTTGCTTGAATAGCTTAAAGAGTTTAGCATAAATAAGCCCCCAATGCAAGCATTTTTCTTGCATCAGGGGCCTTTTTTGATTACTTTTTCTTATCTTTACGGAACCTTTCTGTTATAGACAGAAAGATATCCGGCACCCGGTCCTTACTGCATGCTGTACCTGTAGAGATATTCCACAACGTTCGATCTCGGGCAGAACGCATCCACATCGAATTCGTCGCCGCTGTAGGTCCCCTCCAGAAGGCCGCCGTCCTCAGCCCATCTCAGGGCATCCGCATACCACTGGCTGGTGCTCTCGGCGCCGGTGTTTCCGGGTCTTCCTACCGCAGCATAGGTCCTGCCCTCCTCCCTATATGAATATCATAATGTGGGCCGGAGCAAAAGCAATAAAAAACAGCCTCATAAAGCGCCGCATATGCGCCCTGGAGGCTGTTTCAGTGTTAAATCATTCTGCAGTCCGTCTATTCTTTTGCTTCAGCGTTCTGTCTGTCAAGCTCTGCCTGTATGTTCCTGATGGTGGTCAGCACCGCGTTGAACATGGAGCAGATGGCTGCGGACAGCAGCACTGCGCCGACGATGTCCGAAGGCCAGTGCACTCCGGAAAGGAAGCGGGTGACCACGGTCAGAGCCATCAGGGCGTAGAGCACCCGGCGGATCGAAGCCGCCAGCTCAGGCGTTTTTGTGATGTCCATCAGCACCTGGCCGCACATGTAGAATACACAGATGGCCAGCATGGTGTGGGAGCTGGGATAGCCGGGCTCCAGGACTCCGTCCATCAGGATGGGCCTGTAGTTTACTATCAGGTGGTTGAAGAGCATGTAAAACAGCAGCACCAGCACCAGAAAGACGCCAAGCACCAGTATGCTCTTGTCCACCTTCAGCAGGCTCCTGCGCTTTATCAGCTGGTAGAGACCCAGGCAGCCGAAGGCTGCAGCAAGCAGCAGGGCTGCATAGCCCAGGATCTCAGACACCATATAAAACGCATGATTGTAGCTCAGATTGTTCATCAGGGCCCCGTTGAGAGTGGCGAAGCCTATGCGGCTGCCCTCAGGGCCTATGGACTGCACATCTATGCCGGAGACCCCCATGGTGAACAGTATGAATGCCACTATGAGGAAGTCCGGCAGAAGAAAATCTCTTTTGTTACGCATTGTTCTCCTATTACAGCTTCAGGTTGTAGAAAGCCTTCTTGCCTGCGTACTGTGCGCTGTCGCCCAGAATGTCCTCCAGACGGAGCAGCTGGTTGTACTTGGCAATACGGTCGGTTCTGGAGAGGGATCCGGTCTTGATCTGACCTGCGTTGGTGCCCACTACGATGTCCGCGATGGTGGTATCCTCGGTCTCGCCGGAGCGGTGGGATACGACAGCGGTGTAGCCTGCCTTCTTGGCCATTTCGATGGCATCGAAGGTCTCGGTCAGGGTACCGATCTGGTTCACCTTGATCAGGATGGAGTTGGCGATACCCTTTTCGATACCCATAGCCAGTCTCTTGGTATTGGTAACGAACAGGTCGTCGCCCACCAGCTGAACCTTGCCGCCCAGAGCCTCGGTCAGCATCTTCCAGCCTTCCCAGTCATCCTCGGCCATGCCGTCTTCGATGGAGATGATGGGATACTTCTCGCAGAGAGCCTTGTAGTATTCAACGAGCTCGGCGCTGGTCTTCTTTACGCCTTCACCCTCCATGTTATAGATCTTGTTTTCTGCATCATAGAATTCGGAAGAGGCGATGTCCATGGCCAGGTAGATGTCCTCGCCGGGCTTGTAGCCGGCCTTTTCGATGGCCTGGATGATGATGCCAAGTGCCTCTTCGTTGGTCTTCAGGTTGGGTGCGAAGCCGCCCTCATCGCCTACTGCGGTGGAGAGGCCCATGCCCTTGAGTATGGCCTTCAGGTTGTGGAAGGTCTCGGCTGCCATTCTCAGCGCTTCTCTGAAGCTGGGAGCGCCTACGGGCATGATCATGAACTCCTGGATGTCCAGGGAATTGTCTGCATGCTGGCCGCCGTTCATGATGTTCATCATGGGAACGGGCAGGACCTTGCCGTTTACGCCGCCGAGATACTGGAAGAGAGGCAGGCCAAGGCTTTCGGCTGCTGCGTTTGCAACTGCCATGGAGACGCCCAGGATGGCGTTGGCGCCCAGCTTGCCCTTGTTTTCGGTGCCGTCCAGCTCGATAAGGAACTTGTCCAGAGCAACCTGATCCATTGCGTCCATGCCGATGATCTCGTCTGCGATGATCTCGTTCACGTTCTCAACAGCCTTCAGAACGCCCTTGCCAAGGTAGCGGGACTTGTCGCCGTCGCGGAGCTCAACTGCCTCGTGAACGCCTGTGGAGGCGCCGCTGGGGACGATGGCTCTGCCCATGGTGTCGTCGTCAAGCCATACTTCAACTTCTACTGTGGGATTTCCTCTGGAATCAAGGACCTCGCGTGCGTATACTTCATCAATAAGTGCCATAATATATTCCTCCTGTTTTATGGTTAATTAATTGTCCGCAAATATTTATTCGTAAATGCGATGCTTTTACTCATTGATACTTAGTTTAATAATTTATGATCGCCAAGAAATCGTCGGGCTTGAGGCTGGCGCCGCCCACCAGGGCTCCGTCGATGTCGGGTTGAGTCAGCAGCTCATGGGCGTTGGCAGGCTTTACGCTGCCGCCGTACTGGATTATCAGCTTGTCTGCCAGCTCGTGTCCGTGTATCTCTCTGGCCATGCCTCTGATAAAGGCGCACATCTCCTCAGCCTGCTCGGGGCTTGCGGTGCGGCCGGTGCCTATAGCCCAGATGGGCTCGTAGGCTATGGTGATGCAGGCTGCCTGCTCCTTTGTCATGCGGTCGAGGAAGTATTCGCACTGCCTGCGCACCAGATCGAAGTGGGTGCCGGCATCCCTTTCCTCCAGCTTCTCGCCTACGCAGATAATGGGGAGTATGCCATATTCCAGAGCCTTCAGAGCTCTCTTGCAGACGGTCTCGTCGGTCTCACCGAAGTACTGCCTGCGCTCCGAATGGCCGATAATAGCGTAATCCACACCTATCTCCTTAAGCATGGGGGCGGATATCTCTCCGGTAAAGGCTCCCTCGTCTTCCCAATGGATATTCTGGGACGAGATAGCCACTTCAGTGCCTTTAAAGGCCTCCTTTAAAGCCTTAAGCTGAGTAAAGGGTGCCCCGATGGCCACCTCGATCCCCTCCTTCGGCTTGTAGATCTTCTTAAAATCTTCGGCAAATTCCAGCGCAGACGCAGTGGTCTTGTACATCTTCCAGTTGCCGCAGATGAATTTCTTTCTCATAGAAGCCTCCTACTTGTCGTTCAGGGCTGCTACGCCGGGGAGGATCTTTCCTTCCAGGTATTCCAGGGAGGCGCCGCCGCCGGTGGATACGTGGGTGATCTTGTCTGTGAGGCCGAACTTCTTGATGGCAGCTGCGCTGTCGCCGCCGCCAACCACGGTGATGGCTTCTTCGTTGGCTGCAAGAGCCTCCGCAACGGCCTTGGTTCCGTCCTCAAAGGCTGCAAATTCAAAGACTCCGCTGGGTCCGTTCCAGATCACGGTCTTTGCGTCCTTGATGGCATTGGTGTAGATCTCTATGGTCTTGGGACCGATGTCCATGCCCATCCAGCCGTCGGGAACGTTTTCATCCTCGGTGAAGCAGGTCTCGCAGTCCTCGGCGAATTTGTCGCCGCACTTGCTGTCCACGGGCAGAAGCAGCTTTACGCCCTTTTCCTTAGCCTTTGCCTGCAGTTCTCTGGCCAGGTCCAGCCTGTCCTCCTCGCAGAGGGAATTGCCGGTCTTAAAGCCATTGGCTCTCAGGAAGGTGTATGCCATGCCGCCGCCGATGATGATGGTATCGGCCTTGTTCAGCAGGTTCTCGATTACTGCGATCTTGTCGCTGACCTTGGAGCCGCCCAGGATGGCCACGAAGGGCCTCTTGGGATCGTCTACGGCCTCGCCCAGGAACTTCAGCTCCTTCTCGATAAGGAAGCCGGATACTGCGGGCAGATAGCTTGCGATGCCTGCTGTGGAGGCGTGGGCTCTGTGGGCGGTGCCGAAGGCATCGTTAACATAAACATCTGCCAAGCTGGCTAGATCCTTTGAGAACTGCTCGTCGTTCTTTTCCTCTTCAGCTCTGAAGCGGAGATTCTCCAGCAGCATTATCTCGCCGGGCTTAAGAGCAGCGGCCTTTGCGCGGACATCATCGTCCACTACAACATCGGAAGCGGCGAAGATCACGGGCTTTCCTGTGAGCTCCTCCAGCTTCTTTGCTACGGGCTCCAGGGAGAACTCCTTGTTGGGCTTGCCCTTTGGACGGCCCAGATGGCTCATAAGTATGACAGCAGCGCCCTGCTCCAGCATGTATTCGATGGTGGGCAGCGCCGCGGTGATGCGGTTATCGTCGGTGATGACGCCCTCCTTCATGGGGACGTTGAAATCGCAGCGAACTATGGCTTTCTTGCCCTTAAGTTCTATATCTCTTACAGTCTTTTTCATAAGTACAGGTCCTTTCTTTTAAGAAAAAAACATAATACCACTCTTATAATATTACCACTTTGGCGTCAGGCTAACCAATATGATTTATCGAAATTGTGTATGACAATTACATTCGAAGTGAACGCTGGGCAGCCGCAGCAGGCTGAGCATCCCTGCCCGCCCTTCTCACATACTCCATGAAGCTTTTTGTGGCGGGGGACATCCCGGCGCCTGAGGGCACCGCTATCCCAAAAGCCTCATACTGCCGAGGCCTTAAGGGGAGCTTCACCACGCTGCCGGTCCAGTCTCTTGAGCGCAGGCTCTGGTCCACGCTGATGCCAAGCCCCGCCGCCACCATGTTATAGGTGGTGAAGGCATTGAGGGTAGTAAAGCGCACATCCGGCTTTATCCCGCTCTCCGCCAGCAGCCGGTCGATCTCCGTATCCTGACCGGGCTGAGTATGGATGAAGGGCTCCTTCTCCAGCTCCCAAAGCTCCATGTAGCCCTTTTCCTCCGCGGGATGCCCGGGCGGTAGCCACACCAAAAGCTCATCCCTGAAAAGCTCCGTCCATTCCACCTCCGGCATGCCCGGATCTATGCAGAAGCACAGGTCCACGGAGCGCTCGGAAAGAAAGCGCCGGAGCGCATCGTTTCCGTTTTCCCGAAGGTTTACAGTTATTCCGGGGTTCTGGCTCTGGAAGCCCTTGATCATTGACGGAAGCCAGGAGGCAGCCATGCTGAAGCAGCTGCCTATGCTGATGCTGCCCTGCACCACACCTGTTATATCAGAGCTGATCTGGTTGATGCTTCTGATATCCCTCAGCACATCCCTGAAATAGGGCAGCACCCGCTTTCCGTTCTCCGTAAGCTGCACGCCCTTTTTATTTCTCACAAACAGCCTGAAGCCCAGATCCGCCTCCAGGCCCTGTATCATCCTCGTGATGCCCGACTGGGTGTAGCCCAGAAGCTCCGCCGCGGTGGTAAGGCTGCCATAGTCCGCAGCCAGAAGAAACGCCTCGTACTTATCCGAATTCATTTTCCGCCTCTTTCTAACGACTATTGCGAATATAGTTCACTACAAAATCAGTATATCATATACATGATATTTTGTCATTTTAAATATGATAAACTGTTGTTTGTTTCATGAGTAGATAGAAGGTATTATATAATCAGATAGCAATTATTTCACCCATTTATGATTACTGAGGTGACGATATGGAACAGAAAATGATGGATGCAATCATAAAGCATGTGGACGGCGAAGGCCTTGCCCTGGCCAGGGTTCCGGTGCCCGAGGTGGGTCCCGGAGAGGTCAAGATCAAGATCCACAAGACCGCCATCTGCGGCACAGACGTGCATATCTATGACTGGACGGAATGGTCGAAGCAGCACGTACACGTGGGCCAGACCATAGGCCACGAGTATGTGGGCGAGATCGCAGAGCTTGGCCCCGGAGTTACCGGCTTTAAGGTGGGCCAGAGGGTCACCGGCGAGGGCCACATCACCTGCGGGCTCTGCCGCAACTGCCAGAACGGAGACATTCAGTGGTGCAAGAACACCGTCAGCGTGGGCGTGGACAGAAACGGCGCCTTTGCTGAATACCTGGTCATTCCCGCCAAGAACGTTATCCCCGTGGATCCCGAACTGGACGAGGACGTGGTCGCCTTCTTCGACGCCTTCGGCAACGCCACCCACACCGCGCTGATGTGGAAGATGCCGGGTGAAGACGTTCTGATCACCGGCGCAGGCCCCATCGGCATCATAGCCGCAGGCATCTGCAGATTCGTTGGAGCCAGAAGAGTGGTCATCACGGACATGAACGACTACCGCCTGGATCTGGCAAAGAAGATGGGCGTGGATGTGGCTGTAAACATCACCAGAGACGACCTGGGTCAGGTGATGAAGGACCTGAAGATCATGGAGGGCTTCGACGTGGGCCTTGAGATGAGCGGCAGCGGCGCGGCATTAAAGCAGATGATCTCCGTCATGAGAAACGGCGGAAAGATCTCCCTGCTGGGACTTTACAGCGCGCCCTTCCAGTTCGACATGAACGAGATAATAAACCGCGGACTGGGAGTGCAGGGCATCTACGGACGCCGCATGGACAACTGGCACCAGATGGCCTACATGGTGCAGGGCGGCCTGGATCTGACACCGGTCATCACCCACCGCTTCCACTACACCGACTTCCAGAAGGGCTTCGATGCCATGAAGAGCGGCTATTCCGGCAAGGTGGTGCTGGACTGGACCACAAAAAAGTAGCCCGCGAAAGCGCATAAACAAAGCATGAAAGCAAGGAGATAAACCATGAAAGAAGCATACAAGAAATACGAACAGGAGCTGGAGGCCATCCGCGAGGCCGGCACCTACAAGAACGAACGCATCATAACCACGCCCCAGAGCTCCCGCATCGACACCACCGAGGCAAAGCGGGTGGTGAACATGTGCGCCAACAACTATCTGGGACTTTCCGACGATCCCAGGCTGATCGCCGCAGCCAAGGAGAGCTACGACAAGTGGGGCTTCGGCCTTTCTTCCGTAAGATTCATCTGCGGCACCCAGCAGATCCACAAGGATCTTGAAAGAGCCATCGCAGACTTTGCGGGGACCGAGGATGCCATCCTCTATTCCTCCTGCTTCGACGCCAACGGCGGCCTCTTTGAATCCCTGCTGGGACCTGAGGATGCCATCATCTCCGACGAGCTGAACCACGCATCCATCATCGATGGCGTTCGCCTCTGCAAGGCCCACCGCTATCGCTATAAGAACAACAACATGGAGGACCTGAGGGCCAAACTGGAGGAGGCCAAGGCTGAGGGCTGCAAGCAGATCCTCATCGCCACCGACGGTGTATTCTCCATGGACGGCTACATCGCCAACATGAAGGGCATCTGCGATCTGGCTGACGAATACGGAGCCATGACCATGCTGGACGACTCCCACGCAGTGGGCTTCATGGGCGAGCACGGCCGCGGAACCGCTGAATACTGCGGCGTCATCGGAAGAGTCGACATCATCACCGGTACCTTCGGCAAGGCCATGGGCGGAGCCTCCGGCGGTTACACCGCCTCCAGCAAGGTCATAGTCGACCTGCTGCGTCAGAAGAGCCGTCCTTACCTCTTCTCCAACACCCTGGCTCCCGCCATCTGCGCCGCCACCCTCAAGACCATCGAGATCCTCAACGAGTCCACTGCCCTGAGGGATAAGGTCCACGAAAACGCCCGCTACTTCCGCGAAAAGATGGAGGCCGCAGGCTTCGACCTTCTGCCCGGCGAGCACGCCATCGTTCCCATCATGCTCTACGATCCCAAGATCGCCAATGAGTTCGCAAAGCGCATGCTGGAGAAGGGCGTCTACGTGGTGGGCTTCTGCTATCCTGTTGTTCCCAGAGGCAAGGACAGGATCAGGACCCAGATCTCCGCAGGCCACACCAGGGAGGATCTGGACTTTGCAGTGAAGTGCTTCATCGAGGTCAAGAAGGAGATGGGGCTGTAAAGCTCTGCTCCCAGACTGAAGGAACAAAACAAAGCCATACAGCTGCCGGGCCTTAAAGCCCGGCGGTTTTTTGTTTACTTTTATCCGGGCGAAGAGTAAAATTGCTGATATGAACACGAACTACTCCATCAGAACCGAAGCAAACCGCAAGGCCTTCCTCCTTGGAATGCGCCACGCCGTGCCCATAGGCACCGGCTATTTTGCAGTGTCCTTCGGACTTGGTATAACAGCCCATAACGCAGGGATGAACGCTCTTCAGAGCTTTCTTGTGAGCTTCCTCTGCAACGCCTCAGCAGGCGAATACGCAGGGATCCGGGTCATAGCGGAGCTCTCTCCCTACATCGAGGTGGTTCTGGTGACCCTCATCGCCAATGCCCGCTATCTTCTGATGAGCCTCTCCCTGAGCCAGAAGATGGACCCTGACATGCCCTTTGTGCACCGGCTTTTGGTGGCCTATGACATAACGGACGAGCTTTTCGGCATCAACATAGCCCGGCCCGGCTACCTGAACCCCTGGTATGCCTACGGCGCTTACCTGGTGGCCCTGCCCTCCTGGGCCTTTGGCACCATGCTCGGCGCAGTGGCAGGCGAGATCCTGCCAAAAGCAGCAGTCAGCGCCCTGAGCGTTGCCCTTTACGGCATGTTCATAGCCATAATCGTGCCCCCGTCAAAAAAGGACAGGGTGGTCTTCGGCCTGGTGGCGGTCTCCTTTGCCGCCAGCTGGGCAGCCTCAAGGCTTCCCGGCATCTCCGCCCTTTCCGAGGGCAGCAGGACCATAATACTGACCCTGATCATAGCCTCCGCCGGAGCGTACTTCTTCCCAAAGAAGCCCCAGGACCCGCCCCAGCATAAGCTCGAAAGCCAGAAGGAGCCCGAAAATGCGTAATATATATATTTACATACTGATAATGGGCGGAGTTTCCTATCTTATAAGGGTACTGCCCGTCACCATCTTCAGAAAGCCCATAAAAAGTCCCTTCGTGCAGAGCTTTCTGTACTATGTGCCATACGTTACCCTGGCAGTGATGACCTTCCCCGCCATAGTTCACGCCACCCAGAGCCCCATCGCAGGAGCGGCGGCTCTGATAGCGGGACTCATCGCCTCATGGCTGGGCGCGGGACTCTTTCCGGTGTCCGTGATCTGCTGCGCAGTGGTATTTATAACAGAACATTTTATTTTGTAGTCTGAATCCGGTTCACCATAAAAAATCATTTATTGAGCCATCGGCCATTTTCAAATATAATCCTCCTTGCCGTGCTTCAAGGAGGGATATGAAGAATATGAAATATTTCTGGTACACGCTGACTGCGACAACCACTGAAAACGGCTGCGCGTATGGACTTCATGCCGAAGAGGAAGGAACCTCTGTTTTAAGCATCAGGGACATAAGCCACGACGCCCCATTCGTTGAAAGGCTCGTAGGGCTTTTCAATTTCGGACAACTGGATCCCGTTCACGTCCTGGACGTGCTGGAGGATCTGCTGCCCTAAAAGAGCGCCGGACTTTTCCGGAAACATTTTATTGACCGACTGAACCTGCAGGACGCCCCGGATAGAAGCACGGCGGGGCTCCGGCATATGGAGGGAACCTATGCAAAACACAGAATTTACGGCTGCCGGCGTTTCCGGCATCCCCTGGAATGTATATCCGCGTCCCGCCCTCAGAAGAGACAGCTGGCTCTGCCTCAACGGAGACAGCTGGACCATATCCTTTGAAGGCTTCAGCGGTCCGATAAACGTGCCCTTCTGCCCTGAATCCGAGCTTTCCGGCGTGAAGGCCCATCCGCCCTACGGACACCCCATGATCTACAGCAGAAGCTTTTCCATCCCCTCTGAATGGACCGGGAAGCGCATCATCCTGCACTTTGGGGCTGTAAGCCGCCTGGCGGAGCTTACTGTCAACGGAAACCCCATGGGCAGGCACGAAAACTCCTACATGCCCTTCTCCTTCGACATCACAGAAGCCTGCACCGACCCATCTAACGGCGAATTCTTTACAGAAAACAGCCTGGAGCTTCTTGTGGCCAACGACATTTCCCACAAGCACCCCTGGGGCAAGCAGAAGGAAAAGCGGGGAGGCATGTGGTACACCCCGGTGAGCGGCATATGGCAGACCGTATGGCTCGAGCCGGTGCCTGAACAGCACATCGAAGGGCTGGACATAGATACAGGCGTGGCCTTTGATGCAGATGCCAACGCGGTCTCGGCTTCCGTCCGTATAGCAGTCCGCGGAGTGACTAAGGGCAGCCTGATGCTTGATGGAAAAAGCTATCCCGTGGAGGATGGAGCAGCTGAGATCGAGCTCCACAGCCCCATGCTCTGGAGCCCTGAGGACCCCCAGCTCTACGAATTTGCCGTGGAGAGCGGAGAGGACAGGGTGCAGAGCTATTTCGCTCTCAGGACCATAGGGACCAGGGAGATACGAGGGAAAAAGCGCCTCTGCCTTAACGAAAAGCCCTATTTCTTCAACGGTCTTCTGGACCAGGGCTACTGGCAGGAGGGAATCTACACCCCTGCAGGGCCCGAGGCCTTTGAAAAGGACATACTGACAATGAAATCTCTGGGCTTCAACACCCTGAGAAAGCATATAAAAATAGAGCCACAGCTCTGGTACTATCTATGCGACAAGCTGGGCATGGCTGTATTTCAGGACATGGTCAACTGCGGAGATTACAATTTCCTGCGGGACACCGGCCTCCCCACCATCAGCATACAGCGTATAGATGACCGCATGCTGAACAGGGACCCTGAGACCCGCCAAAACTTCCTTAAGGCCATGGAGGATACCGCAGCACTGCTGAAGAATCACCCCTCCATAGTCCTCTGGACCATATTCAACGAGGCCTGGGGCCAGTTCTGCGCCGATGATGCCTACGACAGGCTCAAGGATATTGACCCGAAGCGCATCATCGATGCCACCTCCGGCTGGTTCCACCAGAAAAAGAGCGACGTGGACAGCCTCCACATCTATTTCGGACGGCTGCACCTTGGAAAGGAAAAGCTGCCCCAGCTGCTCTCAGAATTCGGAGGTTATGTCTGGAAGCTTCCGGAGCACAGCTTCAACAAAGAAAAGACCTACGGCTACAGGATCTATAAGGACCGCAGCAGATATATCGAGGCGCTGAAGAGCCTTTATCTTGACAGGATACTGCCCCTTGCGGGAGAAGGCCTCTGCGGAGCCATCTACACCCAGGTGTCCGACGTGGAGGACGAGACCAACGGCCTCTTCACCTACGACCGCCAGGTGCTGAAGGTGCAGCCGGAGGAGCTTCAGGGAATAACAGCCCTGCTGCAGGAGGCAGTGCAAAGATAAGGCCGAAAATAAAGAAGACCCCGATGCTACAGGGTCTTCATGGCTGAAACTATATGATCAATATCGCTTTTCGGACCGAAGCTCAGTATGGCATCCGCCAGGGCTTCGGCTTTTTCTTTGCCCAAGGCAGGCACTGTCTGCTTAAGGAAGCGTTTTCTTAGGCTTTCATCGCTCAGGACCGCGCCGCTTCCCCCTGCCTCGTTGCCGCCGTTGAACTCGGCGCTGATGATTCTGCCGTCCGAAAGCTCTGCCGTCAGCCTGGCAGCTCTGGCGGCACCGCTTCCGCGTCCATAGGGCTCGAAGCTTCTGACGCTTATGCGCTCCATAAGAGGCCTGTATTTTTCCAGGCGGGGCTCCATATCCGTGAAAAGCTCCGCGTCTATGTCATCACCCATCAGGGCTGCCGCCGTACAGTAAGCCAGTGACAGCCTGGCGGAGGTGGCATTGAGCCTGATGTCGCCCGGATCTATGTCCACAGAGTAGGGATAGCTGTCCAGGGCGATGGATCTTATGTCTGATGTATCGATTCTGTGCTCTGCAAGAAGCTTTTTTGCCGCGTTGACGGCGGGATTCACCGAATAGCAGGCCGAAAACTCCTTGATGTTGAGGAATTCTATCATGTAGGGGGCGCCAAGGGGTATCTCAGCACCCTTTTCGCCCCTGAAAATGCTTTCAAGAGACTTGATGCCGCTGAGAATGTGCTTTGGCCCTGTAAGGCCGCAGGCTGCAGCCTCGGCCGCCATGCTGCCTATGTAGGCGCCCCAGCCTCCGTAGAAGTCCTTGGCATCGCTGCCCTCGGTGAAGGCTGTGAAGGGACAAAGGGGCATAAGAGACGCTGCAAGTCCCACGGCATTGACTATGACCTCAGAGGTCTTCTGAACAGAGCCGTCCGCCGGCTCCGCTGAAGCCTCTGAAGCAGTGAGCCCGGAGCCGCTCAGCATCAGAGCCGCTGCAGCCGCAGAGCCCAGTGCGCCGAAGAGCCCGGGGGGATGAAGCCCCAGCTCCAGAGCCTTGTCAGCTCCCAGGATGGCAGCCCTTGTCATGAGCTCATAGCCCAGGAGCACGGACCTTATAAGGGTCCCGGCGTCTCCGCCCTTTTCCGTGTATTCCGCAAGGACCGAGGACCAGATAAAGCTGCCAGGATGCACGGAGCCTCTGGTATTGTCGTCCAGTTCAAGGGACGCAAAAGCAGCTGCATTCAGGAAGGCCGCGTCTGCAGGAGCATAGCTGTCCCGGCTGCCCCAGCGGGCAGCCCCTCCGCCGCCTTTTCTGCCCTTCGAATAAAACTCCTCCAAGCCTTTGCCGCAGCCATTAGCCGCCGCGTAGATGCTTCCGCCTGCGTAGTTGAGCAGGCTCCAGCGAAGAAAGCGCAGAGCATCCGGCCCGATGCATTCCGCCCCGAGCCCCGCAAAATGCTTCGCCATCCTTTCAAAATATCCGTTTTCCAAAACCTTTACCCGCATCAGGCACAGAAAGATTCCCGTGCCTCAGATAATCAACAAAGCTGCCGCAAGAGGTCCGTCAAAAACAGCTAGATACGCCTAAAGCTATTCCGCGCTGTCCGCTGCTATCTTTATCATGCTCAGCTGGTCATAGCCGCTGATGACTCCGATGTAGCCAGCCAGCTCCGCGTCGAGGGCCGGATCCCCGGTATCCACCCGCAGCATCTTCTCAGGAAGATCCGCCAGCTTGCCCGGGTCAGCGATCACGATGATGTTATTTCTGCCCACTCTTCTTATGACTCTGGGGCTCAGCTGCTGATTGCCTCTGCCAAAAATATTGCCCTGACCTCCGATGACGGTCACCACCATTTTGACCTTGGCCTTCGGATCTTTTATGTACTCCCAGAGGGCAGGCTCGGACAGGTCCGATGCCACCAGCTCAAAATCCTTCACCAGGTCTATGCCAAGCAGGGTGTCGGGAAGCTCCAGCTCGTCCATCACGTATCTCGTGGTGCTGCCGGAGCCGATGATGTAATAGCAGTCCTTTTCCATGTTGTCTGCCACATAAGCAGCGATGCCCAGCAGCGAATCCTCCTCGGAGGCGCCGGAGGACTTGCAGCACTGCATGTGCTTTGGGCTGTCGATAGCCATCAGGTAGCCGTAAAGCCTTGCGCTAACACGGCCTTCACGGAACTGCTCCTCATCGATGTCCATGACCTCCGCTTCCTTTTCCCTTCCGGCCTTACCCTCCAGCCAGTCCTTCAGGAGCCAGCCTGCGTTTATGGGATTCAGGGCGTAGACCGCAGAGTGGATCTTGACCCCGGTGGGTATGCCGATGACAGGCACGTCCTTTGAGTTTCCTTCTGCCCTGAGACCCTCGTAGGCAGAGCATACATTCCTTGCGGTGCCATCGCCGCCTGCAAACACCAGTATTTCGGCGCCTGCAAGGGCCATGGCCCTTACTGCAGCCTCGGTGTCGGAGGCCTTTGACCGCTCACCTGCGGGCCGGCCAACAACCTCGTATTCAAAGCCCATGTCCTTCAGCAGGTTCTCTCCCATGGCTCCGCCCCAGCAGAGGAAGGAGAACTCCGCCCCCGACCAGGTCTTAAGCACCTCAAGAGCGGTCCTTACCCTGTTTTCAGATTGGGGCACAGCGCCCATGGCCAGAGCCTTTTCAACTATTTCGTCCCCGTCGCTGCCCTTCAGGCCCATGGGTCCGCCTATTCCCGCCAGGGGATTTATTATCAGTCCTATTTTTTTCATTTACTATCCTTTCTTTAGTCAGTATAAATGATGCCGAAGAAGCGCTGCAGCAGCATGGATGCCTGGGCTCGGCTAAGCTCGCCCTTGGGATCGAGCTTTCCGTTGCTGCCCTCCATAAGACCGCTGCTCACAGCCCAGTTGATGGCAGCCCTGTACCGGTCTGAGATCTGCCCCTCATCAGAGAAGCGGGCACGGCCATCATCTATGCTCAGGTCAAGGCCCTGATGACGGGCCATCCTGAAAAACATCTCAGCCGTTTCCTCCCTGCTGATGGGCTCGTTGGGGCCAAAACCGCCGGAGATCCTGTCTGTGATCTTCTCCGCAGCAGCCCATCTTACAGCCTCGCTGTACCAGAGCTCCTGGGGCACATCGCTGTAGGGAAGTGCGTAGTTTACATAGGGTTCACCCGCGATCCTCCAGAGCACCGTTGCGAGCTGTGCCCTTGTAAGCTTTTTATCAGGATTGAAGATGCCCGTCCTCGAACCCTCCATCAGGCCCTTTTCATAAGCAAATTTTACGGCATCGCTGTACCAGAGGCCATCCGCCACATCCCTGAAGGGATGCTCAGCCTGCCAGGCAGCGGTCCTCGCCGCCACGTTCTTTCTAAGGTTTTCAAAGAAGAACATGTAGTCGTAAACGTGATAGGAGCCCTCCGGGAAGATGTCTATAGCCGCAGGATAATCCGCAGCGGCAACATCGGTCACCACCAGCTCGCCGCGGCTTCCGATGTATGCGCCGCAAAGAGCCGGCTGGGGTTCGGCTCCGGTGGACATTACAGCGCCCTTGTTCAGAGCCTTGTCCGCCTTTGTGCCGTCAGTCTTCCAGTTCAGCGGATTTATTGAAAGCGCCCTGGTCCCCGCGGGATTTACCAGAGTTCCATCCAGGGATCCGTCCTCGCAGTCGAAGCTGATGACCACGCCTGTATCGGTTTCACCCTTTGCAGGGACTATCTGGGGATAGGCAGCCGCCATTTCCTCTGTGACGGACCAGCCGATGGAATATACGGCGATAAGCTTGCTTCGCAAAGCCATAGCCTCTGCACTGTCGCCTCCGAAATACTCCTTCAGCAGCTCCAGGCACATATCGGAGCCCTGGGAAAAGCCTGCAAGTATAAAGCCTCTGCCGCCGTTTTCGTTGTCCAGATACCAGCGGAAGGCCGCGGAAATGTCGTTGTAGGCAACGGCCCTGGCCTGAGCCTGCTGGTCCTTGTCCAGCCTGTAGGCGTTCATGGACATCTGGCGGTAATAGGGAGAGAACATCCTTGCGCTGTTCTCATAGATGCCCCGCTCCATGTCCAGAGCGTTCACGAAGCGTCCCTTAAGCTTGTCGTTCAGATCGAAGGAATTGGTCTCGCTCCTGGTGTCCACCGTGGGGCAGATCAGGAACAGATCCACAGGCCTTCCCTGCCCCTCCTCAAAATAGGCCCAGTTGGCGGCATCGCTGTAATCCAGAGCAGGCTCGCTGATGAGCTCCGGACCCGGGCTTATGAGCGACGGGCCTATGCTGGTGATGACAAATGTATCGCTGTCCTTGGGCGGGTCCACGCCCACAACAGCAAAGGCAGTGCTGTACATGGAAAGGACCATGCATAGCACAAGAAGGATCGCTGTGAATTTTCTTTTCATCATAACCTCCTCACAGGTCAGAAAGTCTTACCCGATGATTGTACCACATTCCGGAGAATAATAAAACGGCAGCGCCTCAGTGAAGTTCGCATTTTCACTCTTCTTCGTTGGACATACGGTGCTTTGCTGATATAATAGAATCAGATTCATAAAACAAGGAGGCAGGAGCTATGCAGGTGGTTTTCAGCAAATGTCCGGTGGGAGCCGCAACAGAAATTATCATGAGGAACGGAGCCCTGATCGATATGATAGACCGGTCGGGCGGAGAATTTACGCTGCTCCAGTCAATGGCTCCGGAGTTCCAGAAGGCCCACTTCACCCAGGAGGCGCCGCTTCATTTCCGAGACGGCGGCAACATGCCTCCCATCTGGGCCCAGTCCATAGCGGACCGTTCGGTGCTGCTGGGCGCCACAAGGCAGTACGAAAGGGTCGGACTCTTCGTAAAGGCAGATTCGCAAATTTCTGAAGTCTCGCAGCTCAAGGGCCGCCGCATCGCCATCCCAATAAGGGAAAAGGCCGTGTTCGACTTCCGCCGGTACACCGCCATCCGGGGCGTAGAGACCCTGCTGGGCTTTTACGGCCTGACCCCGGGCGACGTGGAATACGTTCCGGTCAAATGCACCGATGCACCGCCAAGGCGCATAAGCGGCTTTACAGTCCAGACGAAGGATACGGATTTCCTGACCCAGGACGTGCTTGCAGTCCTCGACGGCGATGCCGATGCTGTCTTCTGCAATTCCATAAAGGCCGTAAGACACGCGGACGCAGGTCTTATGAAGAACCTGATCCCTGAGGAGGGGCAGATTCCGCGGACATATGTCAACAACAACAGCTGCCTGCTGATCACCTGCACAAAACCCTTCGCCTATGATCACCCCGAGATCGTCATCACCTACCTCAGGGAGCTTTTCAAGGCGGCGGACTGGGCTGCGGAGAACCGTGATGCCTTCCTTGAGACCGTCTCCCACGGAGTCTACGACGCGGATCCGGCGGAGTGCGCCCGCTCGTTCTCAGAGAACGTGCATAAGCTCAGGCGCCCGGCCATGACAGACGAACTACTCGCTCTTGCGGACTCCCAGAAGATTTTCCTGCTGAGACAGGGCGCTCTGGAAAAGGATTTCGATATCCTCAGGTGGGCGGATGGATCGTTCCTGGAAGAAGCCCTGAAAGCTTATTAGAGCATCTAGAACTTTCAAATCAGAATTCCTCAAAACTGTCAATAGTATTGACAGTTTTTTGTCATTGTCAAAAAGACCCCGCTGGTTGAATGTTGCGGCATATAAAAATACAATATGATGAGGGGTAATATACCCATTAGATATAAGCCTGCATTCAGGCTTAATTACATTATATTGATATTAAGGAGGATTCCAGTATGAAGAGACAGCAACTGTGTCTGGCCATTGTGCTGGTGCTCTGCCTGCTGCTGTCGCCATTTACGGCAAGCGCGGCGGAGGTCGCAAGCGGCACATGCGGCGACAATGCTGCCTGGTCTTTGGACGACACGGGTCAGCTCACCATCAGCGGCACAGGTCCGATGGGCGACTACAGCGGCAAGAACAGCGCAGCAGCAAACTACGGACCGCACGCGGGCTCGATAAATACAGTAGTTATCCAACCCGGAATAACGCGTGTTGGAACAGGAGCGTTTTACAGGCAGGACTATGGTTATGACCCGGTCCCGTTTTCCAGTCTGCAGACTGTTCAGATACCCAATACCGTGGAAACTATCGGTATATTGGCATTTAACCAGTCTTCGGTGGAAAACGTGACGATCCCCTTCGGTGTAAGATCGATAGAAGAACGTGCTTTCTGTAAAAGCGGTATCACGAACATCGTCATACCCGACAGCGTCACCAGCATAGGCGCCTATCAGTTTTATCAGTGCAGCTCGCTGGAGAGCGTCACACTGCCTGACAAGCTGACTGTTATTCCCACCTCCATGTTTTATCAGTGTTCAAAGCTGGCTACACTGAACTATGGAGGCGCGCTGGAATCTATAGCTTCAGGGAGTTTCCGGAGTACGGCGCTCAATAATCTCACTCTGACGGTGAAGAGCAAAGACACTCCTATAGGCAGTTCTGCGTTCCAACTCGTTCCCGGGACCGTAACCATTTATGGCGAGGCCGGTGGCAGCGTTGAAAGCAACGCGTCAAGCTATGGCTACACATTTGCGACTGCAGTGCAGAACTTCACCTTCGATGCCAACGGAGGCTCGGGTCCTGCCATGGCGCCCATGAGCGTGACATTCGACGGTTCGGACAAGGGCAGTTTCCCCGCATGCACCTTCACCAACAGCGGCAAGGTCTTTACCGGCTGGAACACTAAGGCTGACGGAAACGGCGCATATGTTGAAAACTGCGCTCCGGTACAGATCGTTGCTGCAAACGGCAATGTCACTCTTTACGCCCAGTGGGCGGATCCTTCTCTGACTGTTGCCGGAACTCTTATCACTGACAGCAACAAGGACGACGTCTTCGGCGACGGCAGCGTCAAGTTCAGCGGATCGACCCTTACCCTCAACGGCTTCGCCGCAGCGGGATTCAGCGGAGATCCGGTCATCGACGTCTGCATGGACGACCTGACGATAAAGCTGGAAGGCAATAACGCCATCATCTGCGACCAGGCGGATTACGGCATCTACAGTACAAACGGCATCACCTTTACCGGTAGCGGCCGCCTGGCAATCAACGGAGGAAAAGACGCCATCCACGCAGGAAGCCTTACAGCGTCAGGCAGTTTCACCGGCACTCTTGTGCTTCAGGGCGGCAATACAGCTTATCCTACTGCAGGACTTGCGGCGAACACCGTAAATATCCAGGGCGGAACAGTGCTTGCTACAGGCGGCTTCTCCAGCGATCACACCTACGGAGTAAAGGGCGATGTTACCGTATCCGGCGGCGTGCTCTATGCCCAGGGCGGTATCATGCTCAATATGAACGGCAGTTCTTACGGTATCTACGGCAACGCTTCGGTAAGCGGCGGAGCGCTGATCGCCAGAGCCGGTCTGATACAGCCCAAGGGGACAAGCTATGCGGACGACAAGTACGCAGACGCAGGCCGCAGGGCTATAACCGGGACCCTTACCACGGGCGGCGGAGCGGCTGTGGCGGGAAAAGTCGGCTACAGCACCGTCAACGACAAGAGTTCCTATTCCGATTCCATCCCCGATTCCGATGCTACGGGCATCTTCGTCGCCGGCAGCAGTTATTCCTCTGTTGACGACCTGCCAGCTTCCATCACCGGAGATATCTATAACGTAAAGACCGCATTAGACACCTATTTCACAGCCGCTCCCACAGAGATCAGCATCGCGGACGGAAAGACCGCGCTGTTCGTAAACCTTGTGGAGAACGGCGAGAACAACAGCAATAGCATTTGCGGAATGTCGCTGACGGGAAGTTCGCTCAGCATATCCGGAGGCGGCAAGCTGATCGGCATCGGCGGAACCGCCGCAAGCTACAGCTATTGCTACGGCATCTCCATCAATTCAGGACTTACAGTGAGCGATACGGATATCATCGCCGTGGCAGGCCCCTCCAAGTACTCCAATTACGGTATGTATATAGGCGGGACGCTCACTATTCCCTCCGGCAGCGTAACGGGTATGAGCGGGCAGACTTTCTACGATTATGCCTCCTACGGAGCCCGCATCAACAAGATCGCCGCGTCCGGCACGGGCTGCGTGCTCGGCGCGGGCGGCAACCAGTATACTTATTACAGCTACGGACTTGCCGGCACCGTTGAAACATACGACGAAGCACAGGTGTTCGGCATCAGCGGATCAACAGCGAATTATTCAGCCTACGGCATCGACGGCACCGCCAAGGCGTATGGAGGCGTGATCGCGGGACTTTCCAGCACCTCCATGAACGCCAGCGAAGGCTTCGAAGACAGCTTCTACTGCTACCCCGGAGCCAGGGTCGTGGGACTTGCCGCGGCTTCCTCAACCTCCAACTCAAGCGGAGCCTGGAGCGTAGCGGAACTGGGCGGAACTGTAGTGCTCGCGGGACATACCAGCGCGGTATATGCTTCGGGTTCCGATCATTTCCCTGTCGGCGACTGGTGCGGATTAGACGGGTATTCCGACCCCGCAGGTACCTCCGGCAAGACGAATCTCGATCCGGAAACAGAAACATATACCAGTGTTAACGCTTACAAGCGCCTGGAGATCTCGCAGCTTGGAGAGCCGTACGATCTCTGGGTCGGAGGGGTTCACGTTCTGAGCACAAACAAGGACGATATCACTGCCGCGATCAACGCAAAACAGCCCGGCGCGGCTTCCGGTACGGCGGTCTATACTCCCGCGGCAGGAAGCGATCCGGCCAAGCTTGAACTTACCAATTTCAGCTTCAGCGGCACCGGCTTCAACCAAAGCTGGAATGACTCCTACAGGACATACAACAGCTATTCCGTCATCTACGCACCGGGGGATCTGGAGATAGTTCTGACGGGAGACAACACACTGACAGAAACGTCGGCGGAACCCGCAACCGGGCGTTCGAGCTACGGGATCTACCGTTACGTACCCTATAACGATTACGGACCCAAACCGACACTGACGATTTCCGGAAGCGGAACTCTGACGGCATACGGAGCGGACGTTACCCTTACAGAAGCCGACAAACCTAACTACACCGCCGGCATCTATATTGAAAGCCACCTGAACCTAAATGATACGGTATCGGTGACGGGCTGCGGCGGAGACGTCAATGTGGCTGCGACTCCGTGCAGCTTTGGCTGGACATTCGGAAAGGAAGTCAGATCGTTTGGCGTGTACTCGCTGGATACCACTGTGACGGAAGGCGCGAGCCTTACCGGATACGGCGGAGACATGACCCTGACGGATAATCTCGGAGACGACGGAGCCTGCAGCAGAGGTACGCTTGAAGGCGACAGCTTCGGCGTTGTTGCCACATTCAAGAATACCGCGGGAACGGTCCAGGGCACAGGCGGCAGCCTGAATGTAACATCCACATACGCAGGCACCAGCGGCCAGCGCGGAATTGAGGCTCAGACCGTAGGTATCTGGTCCGGAAGCTACAACTATACAGACTGTACATCTGACGTTGCTGGACCTTTCAGCGCAGGGGGCGGTGCTTTCACAACCAGTATACCCGAAGGAAGTACCCGCAATACTGCGGCCAGCGCCGGCCTGATGCAGTCCTACTACGGATCGTTCACATACTCCGGAGAGGATCTCACCCTGCGCGGTGATACGATGGCTATTTCTTCCAGCAGTTCAGTCAGTGCCAGCTACTCCACAACTCATACAATACTGGAGAATACCGCTAACACGCCGGCTGGCGCGACGGAGGGTACGATTACCACCGGCTCCATACCCATGAGTGACGGAACTCAGAGCTACAAGTATATCAGCATATCGAAGCCTTATCTCGTAGCTGTTACGACTCCCGCGCAAGCGTACAATGACACAAGCTACGGCGATGTCACACAGTATGTCGCCAAGGGAGGAAGCATCGATGATATCGTAATAAAGACTAATGACGGCTATTATTTCCCGACGGATTACAGCGTGACGGCCGTCAACGGCATCAGCGTGACCAGGGACAGCTATACCCAGATCACCGTTTCGGGAACTCCTACCTCGGATGCGGCCATAACTCTTCCCGATCCTCTGGCTAAGACGAAGGAAGATACTCCGGCTGCGATATTTACCGCGACCGGTGCTGACAGCGGCACGCTTACAGGCGTGACAGCGGGAATGACCTACGCGATAGATACCGGCGCTCCTGTGAGCATCACAGGCACCAGCGTTGATCTGACAGGTCTTGCACCCTGCACCATAAAGGTAATTCAGCCTTCGACGGATACAAATACCAAACTTGACAGCGATGCCCAGGAGATATCCGTGACCCGTGCCGATGCGCCCACAGCACCCAGTGCCGCAGGATGCACAAATCTGAGCGACAACGACGGCAAGATCACCGGTGTATCAGCCGCTATGGAATACAAGAAGTCCGATGTGGCAGCCTGGACGGCTGGCACCGGAAGCGACATCACAGACCTCGTGCCTGGCACCTATTACGTAAGAGTAAAGGCGGCGGGAACCGCGCTCACTTCTGACAATCAGGAACTGACAGTCGACGCCTATGTGCCCGGAACATTCGCGGTAACCGTGACACCGGGAGACAACATGACAATCGGAAGCGGCGGCGCAGCCACACAGTATGTGACCGAAGGCAACAGCATGACCGCTGTAGTCTATACCGCAAATGACGGTTATTACTTCCCCACCGATTACACCGCAGCGCCGGTGAACGGCATCAGCGTCACCAGGGACAGCTATACTCAGATCACGGTTTCCGGAATGCCTTCCGCAAATGCAGGTATTACTCTGACAGCACCTGCGGCGAAGGTCAAAGAAGCCACTCCGGCAGCGGCATTTACGGCAACAGGTACCGATACAGGCACCCTCTCGGGTGTAACAGCTGGCATGACCTACGCCATCAATACAGGTGCTCCTGTAAGCATCACAGGTACCAGCGTCGACCTTACAGGTCTTTCGGCCTGCACCATCAAGGTGATTCAGCCTTCGACCGACGCGAATACCAGGGCGGACAGCGATCCTCAGGAAATCAGTGTAACAAAGGCCTCCGCACCCGCCGGCATCAGCGCAGCAGCCTGTACGGACAGCAGCGATAACGACGGAAAGATATCCGGCGTGACCACCGCTATGGAGTATATGAAGTCTGACGATACGGCATGGACCAGCGGCACAGGCAGCGACATCACAGGCCTTGTACCCGGCACCTACTACGTACGCGTTAAGGCGGCAGGCACAGCGCTCACATCAGATAACCGGACACTGACCATTGCATCCTACACGGCACCGTCCAGCGACGACGATTCCGAACCTGCTCTCGTGACAGAAATCAACACCGGCAACAGCATTACCGGATCAAACCTCGACAGATTGATCAGCAGAAATAAGACCCTTACCGTGACAGGCGAGGACGGCACAAAAGCAGTGCTCAACACAGAGGCGCTGAAGGGCATCGACAAAGCAACCTCCGGCAAAGTTACACTGACTCTTACAGACGTGACCGAGGAGCACAGGGATGAATACCCGGAGAGCACCGTTTACACGCTGACCATCACCAGCGACGGCAAGGAAGTTGATGATTTCGGAGGAGAGGTGACGCTGACCATTCCGCGCGAACTGGGTGAAAAAGAGAACCCGAGGCGCTTAAGCGTCCAGAAGGAAGGCGCGGATGGAGAGCTGCAGATGCTGGATGCCGGATACGACAGGGAGAAAGGCGAAATTACTCTAACTGACGAGGGCAGCACTGCCACATATGTTGTAACATACAAGCCGTTCCCCTTCGCAGACGTCGCAGATGAAAGCTACTACTACGACGCGGTCGACTGGGCGGATCTTGAAGGCATAACCGAGGGCACCAGCCCCACCACCTTCAGTCCGCTTGATGACGCGACCCGCGGACAGACCATCACCTTCCTCTGGAGAGCTGCCGGATGTCCGGAGCCGGCTTCAAAGGCGAACCCGTTCACCGACGTACCCGGGAACGCCTACTTCTACAAGGCTGTACTGTGGGCGCTCGAAAACGGCATCACAGACGGAACCAGCGCGGAACACTTCAGTCCAAACGCCACGGTAACGAGGGCGCAGGTGGCCACTTTCCTCTACAGGATGGGCGGCAAGGCCGAAGAAGGCGAAATGCCCTTCGTCGATGTGGAAGACGAAAGCTACTATGAAGACGCAGTACTCTGGGCCTACAAGAACGGCGTGACGGAAGGCACCTCCGCCACAAAGTTCAGCCCCGCGGATCATTGTCTGCGCGGACAGATCGTAACGTTCCTCTACAGGTACTTCAAGTAAAGTTGAAGATGTAAACAGGCGCGGGCTGCATATCAGGCGGTCCGCGCTTTTGTTATGTCCTCAGAATAACGCCTGTTGCAGCTAATGCGACTGGTCCGCAAAAGCATATAATTTCTGGTATTATTCTTATTTTCCGCGTGGTATAATTGATTTGAATTAGAGTTCATATAAAGGAGGTTCACCATGCTGAAAGTTTACGGAAGCCCCCTCTGCGGCGACTGCAGGGCGGCTGTCAGAAATTTCGACAACGACAAAGTGGAGTATGAATTCTACGATTTAGGCCAGTCCCTGAGGCGCATGGCCGAATTCCTCAAGTACAGGGACACCGAGCCGGTCTTCGAAAAAGGGAAGGCCATCTATGACATCGGAATTCC
>JAEEGI010004355.1_pt1 | contig 33213 bp, 27 predicted proteins | sample 8958751 | NCBI WGS metagenome assembly JAEEGI01 (sample SAMN16246545, study PRJNA631951) | gut metagenome | biome: gut microbiome; feature: rumen; material: KS-attached | host: Bos | place: Iran: Karaj | collected 2018-10
AAATAAAAAAAATAAAAATAATTATATAAAACTTAAAAAAAAAAGAGTAAAAAGAAATATAAAAACTCCATAATTAAAATAGATTTTAGAATAAAATAAATATTTTAATCTGAAGTAATACCAAAGAATATTTGTAATTCTAAAAATATTTAATTTAAAATTTATTTACATTGGAAAAAAATCTATATTAGCCAAAATAAACATTATTAATAATAAAAAAGATAATAAAAGATTTTTGTTGATTCCTAATTAAAGATATTATATTTATCAGAGTTACAAAAATTTAATCATCAATTTATCTTAAAATTATATTATGAGTAAATTCCATAATTTGTTTTAAAGTTCAATGAAATCTTTATAAAAATATGTACTTCAGTTCACTATATTATTATAAAAAAATAATTTTGATTTTATAAATTTAAATGTTCATTATTATCTATAGAAATATCTTATTAAATTCACTTTTCAGTAAAACTAAGGAAATTTGGCTTTTTACAGCATTTCATATCTTATTCAGAAAAAATAATTTTATATCTATACAAATTAAATTTATATAACACATTTAAATAATATTTTTATTATTTAAAACTATTAAACTATTCTTTTTCAATATTGAGTGATTTTTTGAAAGCAAATTATAGTGAATCAAAATTAAATATTATTTTTGATAATCAATATAATTCTATTAATTTTCTTGACGTCACATTATTTTATAACCATAATTAATTTTTGATAAGTGATTTTATCAGTTTTTTATTTGGTTAAATATTTAATGGGTTGTGGAAGTGCAAAAATAATAATAAACAATAAAGATAAAAAGTTATCTAAATCTAACATAATCAAAATTAATTCTAATAAACCTAATTTATCAGAAAATATTTTATATGGCTATTTAGAAGGAAATTTTAGAGATTGTTTAATTACAAATGATAAAGAATTAGAAGAAAAATTAATAAATTTTATTCCTACGAAAATACCAAATGATAATAATCCCAATGAATTAGTACATAATGTTCTTGATGATATAATTACTCAAAGTGTAGAGTTTAATTTTGATAAAAATAATATTATTGCTTTAAGAGGGATTAATAAAATTCTAAAAGTTGAAGAATCCAATGGAAATTATTTAGTTTTTCAAAATGAAAGAAAAGAAATTAGTTCAAAATATATTGCAATCATTGTTAAAAAACTAAATGGAAATCCTCAAATTAAATTTGCTCAATAAATATATAATTATATAAATATTAATTTTTTAAAAAACTTATTTTTATTTAATTTTGGAAACAATATCATCCAAAAAAGAAATTACTAATAAGTATTCTAATTCAATTGCACCATTTTTATTCTGAATTAAAAAATTATTTACATTTATTGTATTTTTTGTTTCAAAGCAATCAACAACAATAATATTTTCTTTTTTTCCTAATTCAAATATATCTAAAATTTTATTATTTCCATCATGGATTTTAATTTCTAATCTTCTTAAAGGGATTTTTTTAATAATTTTAATATCAGAAGGCGCTTTAGTATTTCCATTTAAATTTTCACCTAAATAAAATGTATCCGTTGATAAAATTATATAACAAGTTTTTCTTAATTGTTCATCACCTTTAAATATTATATATTCACAAACTGCTTTATCATCTCCTAATTCTTTAAAATTATATTTTTTTCCTAAATTATAATTTTCACTTTTAATAATTAAAGGAAATTCTTTTAATTTAATTAAATCATTTTTATTATCATTAATCTCATTTATTAAATCAAATAAATAATAAATTTGAATAAAATTATTAATGAATTCTAACTTATTTTTACTAGGATATAAAAACAAAGGATATTCATCAATTTTTTCATAACAAATTAAAGGAATCAAAACCCATGGTAATGTAATTAAATCATTTATTTTATTATTTATATTTTTTACATATATTTCATATGCTTCTTTTGAATATTCATATAATAATGTTTTATGAATTTGTTTTCGTGAAATTTTAATTTCTTCTATTTTTTTAATAATTTGTTCTTTTAATTTTGGTAACATAAGTGATTTAATTTTTTCATCATTCATATTATTTTTAATATATGAAATATGATTTTTTATATTTGAAAGTATAATTTCACTTGTAATTACCCTTATTGAATTAGTTGTTGTTAATACATAAAAAAGAGCATGAAAAAGAGAAAAATTGTTTTCTTCTTCTCCTTCATAATCAAATTGATTGAAAAATTCAAAAGACTGTAAATTAATAAATCTTTGGTTTTTATTATGATTATATAAATCAAAAATAATATAAATAAGTGTATTAATAATTATCATATAATTATCATCCTTAGAATAACAAAAAATTTGAATATTATTTAGAATTTCATTATCAATACAATCACAATTATTTTGGTTTGAAATATAATTCTCTATTATTCTATATGAATTTATTTCTTCTTTTTTTCCATCTGCTAAATTTAAACCAGTTTCGTTTTTCATAAATTCAGAAATACTTTTCCAAACATCATCATTTACATCTACAAAATCAGTGTTTTTAATCATAAAATCAATTGACTTCATGAATTTATCTGAGTAAACCCCAAATTCTTTTGATTCTTTAATAATATTTAATAAGTTTTTATCTATTTTTTTATTAAACAAAAGAATTGTAATAGAATCTATGATAAATTTATTTTTTATTGAATATAATAATAAAGTTAATATATATAAACTAATTAAAGAATTAATTTTTTCTGCTTTTTTTGAAATTAATACTCTCATTATTGGAAGAATAATATCATTTAATAGTGTATTAATCAAAATAAAATTGATACTTTCAATATTTAAATTCAGTAAATCAGAAATATAAAACACTAAATCAATTATATCATCATGAGTATTTTTAAATAACTTTATTGATTTTTTATTACCAAAATCAACATTTGAAATTATTAGAATAATTTCTCTTAATTTAAAAATTAAATAAGGGTAATAAACACAAAATGGGAATGCAGTTAAAAATTTTCTTAAATATGGTTGCTCTATTTTTATTATTTGTAAGATTATATTTCTGACAACATTTCTCACCATTGGATTTTTAGAATTATAAAAAGATAAAGCATTAGTTAATAAAGGAAAATCATTAATTTCATGATTATAAAAAAATGAAATATTTTCTTTGGTTAATTTTAGAGATAAAGTTTTCATAAAATTAATTAAAAATTCTGTTAATTCATCTTCTTCAAATCTCAAAAAAATTATATTATTAATTATTTTGGATGAATATAATTCCTTTATAAAATTAGAATTTTGAATATTTGAAACTAAAAAACAAATTGATTTTAATATTTCATAATTTATCTCAATATTTTCTAATAAAAGTATATTTTTGAATAAATCAAAATAATTTAATTCAAAAAATAAATTAAAATAATTTTCATAATTTTTTTTATCTGATATTAGTAAATATCCTTCTATTTTTCCTAATGTTTCCATAAATTCTTTAATATGCTTTTTAAGAAAATTTTCATTAATAAAATTACATAAATATTCAAAATATTTTCTCAAATCATTTAAATTCATTTTATTTTCTTCAGGTATTATTATTGACATTTATTAATACATAAATTTAAAAAAAAGTTAATATTTGTCTTATAAAAAATTTTAGATAATTTAATTATCAAAAATTAAAAAAATAATTTTTTTTATTTAAATTTACTTACGTCATAAATTATTATTTTTACAAAAAATATATTATAGAAATAGATAAATACTCTAAATAATTATTTTCATAAAAAACTGAAAATGCTCTTTAATTATTTCCGTTTTTTTACCAAAATAATATTTATAATATTGATAATAAAAACAAATCAACAAAATAGCATTCATTGTGATATAAAAAATTGTCAAAATTGTTTAGATTTAAAATCATGTTCAATCTGTAAACCAGATTTTGAATTATATAAAAAAAAATGTTATTCAACAAAATGTTCAATATATGGTCATTGTAGTTTGTGTAATGAATATGATTGTGTTAAATGTAATAATGGATATCTATTATTATATGGTACATGTGATGTTAAAGAAAAACAGAAATTTTACATTAAATTTTTAACATATTTTATCCCAATTTTTGTTATCTTTGTTATTTCAATAATTTATATTGCTTATAAACATAAAAAGAAAAATATAATTCCAATTATAAAAGATAATGTTATAAAGAAGAAACATCCTAAATGTGGAAATTATATTATAATAAATTCAGAAAAAAATAACAATTTTAAGGAAGTTGATAATAGTATTAATTTAAGTGAAGTAAAAACAAATTCTTCAACAATTTATGAAAAAGAAACAGAAAAAATTAAAGAAATTAGCAGTTGTGTATTATGTGAGAAAAAAAAAATATTTTTAATAACTGATTGTGGATGTGGATTGTGTAAAGATCATTATAAAAAAATTAAAAATGGAGAAAAAGTATTATGTCCCATTCATAATATTTTATTAGAGAAAAATTATGTAATTACTTTAGAAAAAAAAAGTGAATTAAAAGGTAATTTTATTGAACATTTAGGAGAGCAATTATGTCCAATTTGTAAAATTAATACAGGAATTCAAGGTTTTAATTGCAATTGCAATATGAAACTTTGTCTAAAATGTTTTAATGAAAATGTTTATGTTTTTAAATATAATACTTGCCCTGGATGTGGAAAAAAATTTTGAAAGAAATATATTATTGTTAAGGTAATGTATATATTAGATTTTTTTATATATTTATTAAGTATGAGTATTTAATATTATTTCTTTTAAATTTATTATATTTTTTGATTAATGAGATGAGGATTATATATTTTTTAATTTCTTTTATTCAATTTTTTCTTCAAAAAATGAATAAAAAACTTTACAATATAAATTATTTTGAACCAGCAATTCAAAATGAAGAATATCCTTTAAAATTAAATCCAATATTAAATGATAAATACAGAAAATTAGAAATGATATTTAATTTATATTTTGATGAAAATTCAGAACAACAATCAAAAGAATTATCAAGAACAGAAAGAGATCATAAATTTTTAACAGATAAATCATATGTTTATGGAGAAGTAACTTTTAGATCAATGGCATATATATTTGAATATGCAAAAAATACATTTGGAATAAATGAAGAAGGAATTTTTTATGATTTTGGAAGTGGTTCTGGGAAAGGAATAATTTCAGCTTTATTATGTCAAAATTTTAAACAATATGTTGCAATTGAAATTTTAGAAGATATAATAAAAAAATCTGCAATAACAATAGGAACATTTTTAGGAAATTTTTCTATTTATTATTCACAAATGCCAGATCTTTTACCAAAATATGTTTTTCCAGAAGATTCAAATATACCTTCAATTTCAATTAAAAATGGAGATTTTTTATATGAAAATATAATTAATGCTTCTTTTATTTTTATAAATAGTACTTGTTTTTCAACTGAATTAATGTATAATTTATCTAAAAAAGTTCAAGTTGAATGTCCTCCTGGTTGTATTGTTGTCACTTTCACAAAGAAATTACCTTTAATAAATTTATTAGAGTGGGATATTATACCTCAATTTAAAAGATTAATGTCATGGGGAGTAGTAACAGTTTTCATCCATAGGAAAAAAACTACAGATCAAATGAATAATACAAAAAGTTCTATAACATCAAATTCAAGTAAATCAAGTAGTCAATCAAGTTCATCATATTCTCAATCAAGAACATCAAATTTTAATTCAGCTTCTAGATCATCAAATATAAATTCAACTGTTAAAAGAGATCAAAAAACTTCTTCAAAAAGAGAAACAAATACTTCATACAAAGAAGATTCAAATTCTTCGGTAAAAAGAGAATATAATTCAGTTAAAAGAGATTCTATTAATAGAGAACATAGGTCTTCTGTGAATAGAGAACATAAGTCTTCTGTTAATAGAGATAATAAATCTTCTGCTAAAAGGATTTCTTCTGTTGAAAGGAAATCTTCTATTCAAGCTATTAATAAAAATGAATTAGTTGAAGCACTTAAATTATTTGATAAAGATGATAAAGGAGTTATTTCAGTTGAAGAATTGAGAAAATGTTTATATCAGTTTAAACATATTACTCATGAAGAAGCTGATGAAATTATTAAGGAAGCTGATGTTGATAAAGATGGACTTGTTGATTATAATGAATTTGCTCAAATTATATATAATAAATAAATTATATTATATATTTTTTTATCAATTGATTTTATTTATTTATTCTATAATTATTATTTTATAATAATTCATTTATATTTTTTTAGCAATATTTTTAAGTACAAAATTATATGATACAATACTATAGTTAAATTTTATTTGAAAAAAATCTTTTATTTTATTTTCTTCATCAGAAAATTATTAAATCTATCAATTTCAAATCCCAGTTCTTTAATTATTAAAAAATTTCTTATATTCTTTATCATAAATTAATAGTTAAAATTTTGATTCTTTATTTGTGTTTTTCATTATTGAATTGATTTTTTTATGTCTAAATATCTTCAATAAATACAAATTAAAAAAAGGATTAATTTTGTATAGTATTTAAAGTAAAAAAATCTTTCTCCCCTATATTTTTTAATGTTTTAAATTTTAAAAAGTTTTATCACTATTTGGAAATTACCATTAAAATATTATTGAAAAATACTTTATTTTCAATTTAAATATTATATGAAAAAATAGTACAAAAAAGACTCAATTTTCAATGTTTAGACTATATATTTTTTAATAAAAAGTATTTTTTTTATTTACCATTATTTTTTATCTTCATTCATTGGATATGTTAAAAATTATAATCTTTTTCAAAAAAAAATAATATCATATTTTTGTAAATATGAAAATTTAAAGTTATTTTATCATTTTTTTAATTCAAGAATTTAAAACAATGAATGAGGTATTTTTAATAAAAGTATATTTTTGAAATATCTTTCTTAAGAATGATATAAAATTAAATTTTAATTGAAAAAATAATAAATTCTAAATGATTGAAAATGAAGCAAAAGGATGGTTTGGAAGTTATTCTTTAGCAGGAAAAAATTCAGCAGAAAAGTATCATTCAATAGTACATAAAGAAGAAATCTTAGGAAATGAATATCGAAAAATTAAAGCAAAAGATATATTTTCTCCTGATGATTCAATTGCTCTTGAAACAATAGATGATAATTTTGATATATTTAAAGTTTATTCAAAAGAAAAAAAGAAGAATGAATTATTCACAGATAGAAAAATAAAAAAACCAAATGTTATTGATAAATATAAATATCATAATAAACATATATCAGAAGGTAATAGAGTTAAAAATAATTCTGAATTTAATTATACAAGATATAATCCTAAATATGAATACATTTGGCCTAAATTAGTTTCTGGTCCTTCTTGGAAATTCATAAAAGGAAGAGAAAAAAAAAGAAAAAAATTAGACAAAAAAGATTATTATATGAATAATACAATATTTTCTTCTTCTTCTTCAAAATGTCTAGTTAATATGGATAAAACTACACAAAGAGGAAATATTAATGTATTTAAAGATATAAGAATAAGAAATGATAAAAAATTTGATAAAACATTAGATCATAATGACAGTAACAATGAAAAAAATAAGAAAAAAAGAGAAAAAACTTTTAAAAATAATTCAATGAAAAATATCAAATCAAAAACAATAAAAAATTTAGAAACAGATGAAAATTCAAATAAAAATACAAATAATATATCAATAAGAAGTTATAAAAGTAAATCAAAAAGAAATATATTCACTCCAAACAATTCAAAAAAAAATTTAATAAAAGCATTAGATTTTCAAAGAACAATATCAAGAGAACAAAGAGAAAAAGCATCCCAAAAAAAAATTCACCCAATTCCATTTATTATACCAAATTATGATTTAATAAGAGAAAGAATAAAATCAGTAGTAATATATGAAAAACCAAAAAAACATACTCCAAGAATAAAATATATAGAAGGATTAAATTCTGGAATAACATATCAACCAGATATTGCAATAAATAAAATTGATAATCATACAGAAGTTAAATCACCGAATTTTAGATTAATGACTTCAAGAATTGATAAAAAAAATTGTAAATTACCTACTTATATGCAAAATATTTTTGATAGAAAAAGTGTTGATACAATCACTGAAAAATCTTTAAAATTAAATAATTTTTCAAATGGACATTTTTTAAGTCCTTCTAATTCTTTTTTACCTAAGAAAAGTTATAATAATTTCGTTAATTTAAATTTATTAAATAATGATTTATATTGTAAAAGCAAAGATAATGAAATTATAAAACATAGAAATATGTTGAAAACTTCTTTAAGTTTTTATCACAAAAATTTTGATGAGTTAATAAAAGAAGGGGCTTTAAATAAATTTGATAATGTTACTTTTAAAACTATTAAAAGAAAAAGAAAATTAGATCATATTGACCTAGAGAAATTTTTGATGAATTTTGAAAATATTGATGATGATTAGATTTTATTTATATTAAATGTAATAGATTTATTCATCTTTTTTTGTATATATTTTGAGTTTATAGATATATAAATGATAATATTATGATAATTTTTATGGATAAGATAAGTTAAAGTTTTTATTTAAAATTTTTAAAGAAATAATAATTAAAAAATTAATGTTTTTTTAATTATAATTATTATTTTTTATTATGAATTCATCTGTTTATTATATTAAACCATTTAAAAAATTAGATTTGTTAAAAATTAATTTTTGACTTGAAAATTCAGATAAATGTCAAATTAAATGGTTTCCTTTTAATGAAATCATTTTTTTTATTGTTATAACATTTTTCCATTTGAGAAATTATTACAATTTATTATTTTTCAAAAATTTTTATTATTAAATATTAATTATATTTTTAAGTTGAATAATTAAAGAAATGGTTTCTTTTATGTCATTAATAAAGCAATCAATTCAAACTTCAAAAGTTAAATCTTCAAGTTTAGTGTCTGATGAAGAAGAAGAAAAAGAATTAGAAAAAAATAGTGAAAATCTAACTCAGAATTTAGAAGATAATTCTCATGATGAATATAGAATTTTATTAATATCTGTTGCAAAAAGATATAATAAAAAAAAATTTAAAGAATTATTTTCAGATATAGAAAAAAATAAAGATAAATATAATCAATTTGATTTATTGAATAACTTGATTTTCACTCATTTTCAATTTAGATGTTTGTTAAAAATAATAGAAAGAAAATTTCGAAAATATTACCGATTACAAACAATAAAAGGATTAGATAAATGTTTATTTTTAATGGAAAATTTATTAGGAGAATTTACAGAAAAGATAGAAAGTATTCCAAGAGAACAACAAAAAGATCAGTATGAATATTTAAATTATTTTCATTTAAAAAATTTATATTTTAACTCCGTAAATGAATTTCATGATAATAATATTCCTGAATGTTTAGGTTATTTATCTTTAGCAGAAAAAATTATTCAAAAAACTTCTCAAAATATTACACATCCAAAGATTTGGAGAATTACTCAAAGAATTTATATTTTCATCACATCAATTTTAATATCAAGAAAGGATTATAGAAGTGCAAAACATTATTTAAAAAATATACTTAAATTATGTTATAGAGATTTAGATTTTTCAATATTTATAAATTATAAAGATGGTCATATTTCAAAAAAAATTTTATTTAATATGTTAATTTCTTTTTATCAATTAGGATGTATTTTTGAACATCAAAATAATTATGAAAAAGCATTTAGTTCTTTTCATCAATCAAATTATATAAGTTGGACTTTTTTGAATGAAAAATATCCAGATATTACATTTTACATCAACAATGTTTTCACAAGAGCAAAAAATCATTTTTTATTCTATAAAATATTATCTGGGATGGATATTGATTTATCAAAATATACAGAAGAAGAAAAGAAAATATATAAAGATCAATATAAAATTAGTGAAGAAAGTAGAATAAAAAGATTTCAAAAAATTGAAGATTATATTAATAAAATCCATTTAGTTGAAATTGATGATGATCATACAAATTTATTAACAGAACCAGGAAAAAGAGAAAAATCTCATGTTATATCAACAATGACAAAAAATGTAAATTTGTTAAATTATTTAACAAGTGAAGATTTCAAATCCACAATTTCAAAATTGAAAAAAATGAACATTAATAAATTAGATATTGATATAAAAAGAATTATTCAAAAAAAAATAATAGCAATTAAAGTAGAAAAAGATAATAAATTAAAAAATAGTACAAAAAAATTCAAAAAAAAAAAAATTTTATTGAATACTGATTTAAAAGATAAAAATAAAAATAGTCATTCGAATATGTCAACCTATTTTATATCCAATAATTCTTCATTTAGAAAATCTCATGTTAAAAATAATTCATTAGTAATACCAAATTTAACTTCATCTCATTCAAGAAATCCTTTTAAATATCCTTATGATAAATATGTTTTTAGTAAAAATTATATGAAAAAAGCAATTTTTTTAGAAAATCAAATTAATAGAGAATATAAATTTCAAAAAGAACTTTTAACTTCAAAAAAAAATGAAAAAATTTATATAGAACCTTTTGATTTAGAAAAAGTAAAAAGTGAAACTGAATTATATTATTCTATGGAATTAGAAAGAAATTTAAAAATTTTAGAAGAAAAAAATAAATCTATTAAAGCTGAAGAAGCAAAAAAATCAAGAAATAAAATTTATGAAAGAATGAAATATCATTTAAAAGATAAAATTTGTAAATCTTTAGATTCAAAAAATAATGAAAAATATAAAAAATTTTTAAAAAAATTTGGTAAAAGAGAATCTCAAGTTCAAAGGGAAAAAATAATGAAATTATTATCTTTTGATAATGGTAAAAGTAATAATGAAGAGTTTGAAAATCCAACTTATAAAAATGAATTAATGATATCTAATATTATAAATCAAATTCATAATTTAGAAAAAAAAGAAATATTATTTAAAAATCAAAAAAGAGGTTATAAATCAAAAAAAAAAATCTTAAATCGTAATCTATCTTGCTAAAATAAATAATATATATAATATAAATAAACAAAAGTTTGTGACAAAAATTATAATCATTTAAATAAACTTAGGTACATAATACATTTATAAAATAAAATTTTTGAGCTTAATAAAAAAACCTTTAAATAACAAATAAAAATTTGTTTAGTGTAAAAAAACAAAAATCACATATCACTAACTTCTCCACAATCAAAAATAACAACAGGTATTTTTGGATTATCTTTTTCATCAACTTCAACATTTTCAATATTTTTAATTACATTCATTCCTTCAATAACTCTACCAAAAACAATATGCGTCCCATCTAAAATATTAGTGTCTCTTAAAGTAATATAAAATTGAGAACCAATATCTTTATCTACATCATTATTAACCCAAGATAATAATCCTTCTCTAAAATGACCATAAATATATCTTAAATCTCTTTTTTTTCTATCTTTAAATACACTTCTTCCTCCTTCTCCATTTCCTTTTTCAAAATCTCCTCCTTGAATAAGAAAATTTTTTATTATTTTATGTATTTTACTTCCTTTATATGTTAATTTTTCTTCATTTGTTCCTTTACATAATTCAAAGAAATTCATTGTTGTATATGGAGCTTCATCACAAAATAATTCAAATATTATTTTTTCTGGATTTTTTTCTCCAATTTTTATATCGAAAAATACATATGAACGTAATTTATCATTTAATTTAGTATTTGGAGGTTCAATTTGTTTTGCTTTTTCTTCATATAAATTATTTATTATATTTTTTGATACTTTCTTTTTTTTAATATCAATCTTTGTTTCCTTTTCGTCAATTAAAGATTTTATATATTTTAATCCTGGATCATTTATATCTATTAAGTTTTTTAATTCATTGTAATTTTTTTCTGCTTCTCTTATATTATCTAATTGAATAAAAGCTAAACTTCTAAAATAATATAATTTTGGATTTTTTTGTACATTTAATCCTGTGGCACTTGTTGAAATTATTCTTTGATAATTTCCTAAATGATTACAACAATTACAAATATTATTTGCTATTGAGATTACTAATTCTATTCTTTCTTTACTATCTTCTTTATGTAAAGGAATATTTCCTAAATAAGAAAGAGCTTTTTCAAAAGCTAAAAAAGCTTCTTCAAAATTTTTTTCTTTAAATTTATTAACCCCTTCAATTTTGGCTTCTTTTGCAATATTAATTTTTTCATTTACACTTAAGTCTTTTAATTTTTTAGTTGGTTCATTAATTGCAAGTAAATCAATTTCATAAGTTAATATTTCATTAGGAGATATTTTATTAATATAATGATATTCTCTAAACCGATATTCTGGTTTTATAATAAATTCTGATTTTTCTTCTAATTTCATGGATTGTATTGTTATTAATAATCCTCTTTCTTCATTTTCATCTCCTATTATTAAAAAACAATTTGCTTCACTTTGGTCTATTATTTTACCATTTAATTTTACAAAATAATGAATTATTGCTTCATAATCTTTTTGTATCACTTCTCCTTTTCCTTCTTTTAGTATTTTTTTCTTAATCCCTTCATCTGAAGTTAAATTAATGTAATTATTTGTTGACATTATTAATTATATAAATTAATTTTCAAATTACAATTTTAAAATACCTTATGAATTGAAAATTGATTTGTATGCTCAAAAAAATAAAAGATGTTTCATTTAAAAAAAAAAAAAATAAAAAAAATATTAATCAAAAAGATTAAACGTTTGTGGAAAAAGATTATTTTTTAATGGATAAGCTAATGAATTTAACCAAAGAGTTTTATATTGAAGAATATAATAAAATCACAATTATGTTTTATAATTTTAAAGAAAATGAAAAAACAGAAGAGATTGCTCCTACAAAAGAAAATTTAAGTGTTCTTTTAATGAATGTTATATAAGTTTTGTGTAAATCAAAGGAAATCAAGAGAAAAAAAGAAAATTATTGTTTGAAAATAATGTAGACATAAAGTCAAAATATATTCTGAAAAAATGTTTAAATAAAAATTGAATAGAATAATTTAAAAAATGAGAGTTGAAGAAAAAAGATTGGAATTCATTTTTTCTCTAATTTTCACTTCTTTTCTAAAGGACATAATATAGTTTAAATAAACTTATTTTTTGAAGTGATTAAAATGGGTCATTTAAATTAAATTATTTAAACCTACAATTAAAAAATTGGAAAAAAATTTAAAAATTAATTTTTTTTTTTTTTTTAACTTTAATGTCAGAAAATTTTGAAAATTCAAGTTTATGTATAAATAAGTTAATTCCTATTTTTTCTATTATTCTTGAAAATTTTTCAATAAATAATTATGACATTTTACATCTTATATTTCAAGATTCAATTCCAGAATATATTCAATTAGTTGAAAATATGAGTCAAACAAATCAAAGTGATATAGTTCTATCATACGGAAATAATAATTATGTTTTAAAAATATTTTTAGAACATTATTTAGTAAAGGATTATAAAGGAAATTATATTATTTTAAATTTTGATGGTTATATTCATACTACAGAAGATTATGTTTTAAAAGCAATTTGTCAAAGATTAAATATTGAATTTGAAAAAGCGGGATTTGAAAATTATCAAAAGGAAATTGAAAATTATTTTAATAATTATATTGATGATACTCTAGTTGTTATTTTTTATGAAAATATTGAATATTTAATAAAAAAGAAAAAACAAATATTACTTTATACTCTTCTAGATATTATTAACTCTTCTAAAAATTTATTATTTGTTGGATTTACTTCAAATTATAATCTTACAGATTTAATGGAAAAAAGAATTCGTTCAAGATTTTCTCAAAAAACTATTTGTCCTAATATTAAAAAGTTTGATAATATTATGTTAGTAATTGAACAACTTTTCACTAATTTTCCTTTTCAATTTTCAAATAATATTCTGAATAATTCTTTTTTTCCTATTATTAAAGAATTTCATGATATATTAATTCAAACAGAGCTTTTTGTCCCATTAATTTATAAATATTTTAGTCTTGGGAATGGGATAGTTGAAATTTTATTGAAAATAAAATATATAATTACAATGATTGATATGTCTTTTAATGATTATATGTTAAAAAAAGAAAAGGGAGATGAAATTTTAAGAAGTGAATTAGTAGAAATTTTAAATAATGTTTTAAAGGAAATAGAAATAAATGAAGAAAAAGGAAGTTATTATAGTTTACTTAAACAATTTCCAAAATTACATATTATATTTTTGATTGCATTATGTCATTGTACTTCTGATTATAAAGAAAATATTACAATTGGAATGATTTATCATAAATATTATTCTCTTATGAAAAGATCAAACAGTAAAAAATCAAAATTAGATTTAGTTTTGGCTAAAAAATATTTGGAAGAATTGGCTAATTCAAATTTAATTTCAATTAAAAAGGATGATAAATATGGTAATGTTTATCAACTTAAATTGCCTATTTCAGAAACAATAAAATTAATTTTGCATCTTAAAAAAGAAAATAAAATAGATTATCTGATTGAGCAATTTTGTAATAATATAGTATAATTTAATTAAATGAGCGATTAATTATTTTTATATATAAATTAATTATTTAATTTTGATTATAATATTTATTTATTAAATTATCTATATTATTTCTTAATTCAATTAAATCCTTTTTCATATCATCTGAAATTATTGTATTTTTATTTTTTAATTTTAAAATTATATTTATAATTTCATCATTATTATATGTAATATTGAGTCCTTGTGAAATTTTATTATCTTTTGAAATATCAATTAAGGCTCTTGGTAAAGTAGACATTAAAATTTTTCCATTTTTTTTTAAAGGAATAAATTCTTTCTTATCTTCTTGAGAATGAAAGTTAAATCCAATTTTTGTGTTTTCACTGTTTTTTGGAGATTTTGATTTAAACCTTTTTGGTTGAATATTAATTGTTTTTATATAAGTAACATTTAATATTTTATTATTTTTATCAGGAGAATTTTCATTTGTTTCTATTTTTCCTTTTTCACTTAATGAACTTCTTGTTTTTGTTTTTTTATGAAGATTATTATTAACTTTATTAATATGAGTGAAATGATTATTATAATGTGGTTGTTTATTTTGATTATTTGGATTATTTGAAATTTCTATGAATATTGTCTGATTTTTCTTTTTATTTTGATAATATTCTTCTCTAAAACTATTATCATTATTATTTATAATGGTTGATTTCACTAAATTATTTTTATACTTTTGATTATAAACTATTTTGTTCTGGTGTTTTTTCATTTGCTTTTTTTTAATTTTAAAATTCATAAAATTAAATATAATTTTAAATAATTATAAATATATGATGTTTAAGTATATATAATTAAATAACTAAATATATTTAATCATCAATATAAATTCTCAATGAATATTAGCTTCAAACAATAAAATTAACTTAAAAGTTCTTGGAATTGGTTTTTGAAAATAAGTTAGTGTCATAATCCTTCTATCTATTGTTTTATTTTTTATTTATAAAGAAAAAGATTTTCAATCTAATTGTTGGATTTTAATTAATAATGATTGTTGTTTTCTCATTTCTATTCAACAAATTAATTTATAAATATTTTAAAATATTTAAAATTTTCACTCATATTTTCAATAGATACTGAATTAAGTTTATATAGATTTAAAAATTGTTATCATAGAATAAGTAAGATGTTCTTTTAAAAAAGAATAATAAGATGAATAATTTTTTATTATTTGGTTTTAATTATTTTGAAAATTATTTAAAAGATTCATTAATTTTCTTTTTTAAATCTTATTGTTCATGATTGAAAATGAAAAATGACTATGTTCCTTTAGTTTCTAACTCTTCTTTAGGATAATTTAAATTATTATAGATTAATTCATTTGAATTTCATAAAATTATAATGTTTAACTCATTTTATATAATATATAAATCAAATTTTTTGTTGTTTCAAATTTTGAGAACTAGAATTTTTTTTATCATATATTATTATTTGATTCCTTTTTTTATGATTTTGAACTATCATTATAACAATTATCAATGAGATAATAAAATGATTTTTTAAAGGATTATTATTCATTATGATTACATTTTTTGCCTTTTATCTTATAACATTAAACATAAATTAAAAAATAATAAAAACTTAAAAATAGAATTAAATCAAATAATATTTATCTATAATAAAAATATATCATTCATAAAAGTAATATTATATATATTGCCAATATAATTTATATAAAAAACATAATAAATTTAAAATATATAACAAGAACTTTCTTCATCCATTTTACAATTATGACAAATAACTTTTTTAGGTTTCTCAATTTCAACATTCATGCTTTTAATTTCACTTTCTGTTTCATAGTATTTAACATTATCTTTAATTTTAGGAAAAAGATTAATATCTTCAATCTTATTTTCTTTTTCTTTAATATTATCACAAAGGGCAACATCTTCTAAATCATTTATACAAATATTTTCAGATGAATCTTTTCGCATAATATGTGGTTTACATTCAATAATTAATTTCAATATTAAAGAAGTAATTTTTGTTTCTTTAAAAATATATAGTTGATTATCAATAGTTATTCCATCACCTTCAAAAGCATTTTGTTTGGAACAATTTAATTTTCCTTTATAATACCATTTACTATTTATTAAACCAATATTTTTTACTTCACTTTTTTTATAACATAATGGACATTGAACTTTTAATATTTCATTCATAATATCAAATATTCCATATCCTAAAACATGGATAAATAACATATTATATATTTTACAATCTTTATTTCTACAATAAGCAAATAAATTTATTCCATCTGAACATTCACAATGTTCTGGAGCATTTTCATTGAATTTAATTTTTGATATATTTTTTAAATAATTAAATTTAAAATTTAATCCCATTTGGAGTTTATTGTTCTTATTTCTTGAAAGAAGAAAATATAATATATATTCAGAGTTTTTATTTCCAAAATAAGAATTTATAATATATTTTAATGTTACTTTATCTGTTATTTCTTTTGATTGATTCATTATTTTTTTTTCTTTTGATTTTAAATCAATTATATATAATCCAAATATTTTTATAGAATCAATTTCAAGCGATTGTTTGAATTTTTCATTTATTATTAATTTTAGCATTTGAATAGAACAAATTGAAGATAATTTAATGAATATTTTATCAATATTCATTTGATAAAAATCTACAGTAATTTTAATAATATCATTATAAGTTTTATAATATAATTCATAAATATAATCTATTCCTTTAATCACAATATTTGATAATTTTACTGAATCAGGAATTTCTTCGTAAATATTATCTTTATTTAATTTAAATAAAATTAATGAATCAGGATTAATTTTTTTTGAAATAGAAAATGAAAATTTTAAAGTCGCAATTGTTAAATTTGAAAGATTATCTAAAGATTTAATTGTATATTCAAATAAATCTTCCGTATTTGAATGAGTCATTATATCATTTTTTTGAATATTTAAATTATTATTTATTATATCTTCTTTACTTCTTGAACTTACAGAATTTTTATTGGTAGATTGAATTTGGATTTGAGGTTTGATGGTGAATTTAACTTTCATTTTATTATATATAAGTTTTCATATAGTAAAATAAATAATTTAATGTCTTTTTTTTAATTATTTCATTATAATATGAATTTTAAAAAAATTTAAAGCATATCAAATTATATTTATTTAAATTAAAAAAAAATTCATTAAATTAATCAAATTAAGTTTTATCATTTTATTTGATTATAAAATATTTTTACTTCTACATAGAGGACAAGAGAAATTTTGCATTAACCATTGTTTAACACAATTTGAATGGAAGAAATGATTACCAGGACATTTTAAAACTAATATTTCTTCTCCTTCGTTTATATCTTCGGTACAAATAACACATTCTTTACAATGATTTTTATCAGCTTTGATTGTTGGTAAATTGTTTACAATTTCAGGTGCAACTCCAAAAGTAGAATAAAACTCAATTGGATCACTTATAAAATTATAAACCATAATTGGAAAACATATAATTATCATTAATAAATTAATTGCTTCTTGAATTAAGTTTATTATTCCTATTAAAGTAATAGAAAACACTAAACTTGTTATGTATATATTTTTTATAAAACTATTATGAGGTCTTCCTGAAAAAATCAAATATGATAAAATTATTGAAATATAATAACAAACATTTAGTATGAAATCCATTGTTATTATACTTATTTTATAATGAGATAAAGTTATTTTATTTGTTGCTATACAAAATGAATGAAATAAACCTTTCAAAATAAATAAAGTAAATATAAACAATAAAGTTTTTAAAACTATTACAAAACTTGTATAATATATTTTATCTGTTGAATAAATTACTAAAGATATTAAAGTTATGTATATAAATGATGGAATTATATCTATAGATAATTTCATGATGTCATTTTGGGTTAGTTTATCAAAAAATGGAATATTCTGGTTTTCATTTAAATCATTCATTATTTTATTAAAAAAATAACTAATTCAACTTTATTAATCTTATTATAAATGTTTAAATGTATTATTTTAGATTGATTGTATTTATATGAATTGCAAATTATGACATAAACATTTAAAATAAATTAAATATTTATAAAAATAAAAAATAAAGTCATATTATATCATTTTCATCTTTCATTTCCAATTGTTGATCAGAAACTCTTAATTTTGGCATAGGTTTTTCAGCAAAAATTAAATCAACATTATTATTCCCAATTTCAGCAAACATTTTTTCTTTTATTTTTTTCTTTTTCCTTTTAAATAATGGAGTTCTTAAAGAGTATCTATCAGGTTTATTTCCAACAGAAAAACAAGCAAAAATCATAAAAATAAATCCAATATAAAAATAACCTAAACTTATTTTCCAAGCTAATCTACTATCAAAATTTTTTAATTTATCATTTAATAAACCATAAATGATGGGTCCAGGTAATTTACCCAATAAAGTAGTTAATAACATATCAAAAGAACTTCCTATTCCTTTATTTTCTTTTCTTACAGAAGAAATAATATATCCTGCAATTGTAGGTAAAATAGCTCCTGAGGAAAAAAAAAATGCACATAAACTTAAACTTAATAAAGCAAATTTTGTTATATTAATTAAGGAAAAAATAGATATATTTGCAAGAATTCCAAAAATTATTGGAACTAATATTGAATTTTTTGATTCATATCCTCCTAATTTATTACATATTATTCCTCCTAATAAACTTCCAATTGCTGGACCTAAAATTGAAGCAAATCCATAATAATATAATATTTGTTTTTCATCTTTTATTTTTAATCCATTCAGAGCATAATCTTTAAAAAAATTATGAATTATTTGAAAAGTAAAAAATATTATTGCTCTGGTTAAACTTGAAAAAATGAATATTTTATTCTTAATTAAATTACATATTACTTTAATAACTTTATTTGAATTTTTATTATTTTTGATTTTCTTTTCATCAAAAGCAAACAATGATACTCTATTCATAGAATTATTTTTTGTAACTACTAATTTTTCTTTATCTTCATAACCAATAAACATATATTTAGTAGAAAAATATTTGGAAGGAATAACAATAAAACTAACACTTAAAATAATAAGAAAAGTTCCTATGCAATATAATGCATTTTTCCATCTTCCAGGAAATATTATTGTTCCAACATAAAAACCAAAAACTTGTCCATAAGGACTTATCATATATGATAAAGTAAACAATAAAGTTTTATATTTCCTAATTCCAAATTGATCAATCCATACAGGCATATAAATACTACCATAAACTTTCATAATTGCTGTAAAAATTCTAACTAAAATCAAAACATAATAATTTGATGTCAAAGAATATGAATAAAAAGTTATTCCGTGTAAAAAAACAGTTAATGACATAATTAATTTTCTATGATTTGATGATATTATTCCTATAAATATTAAAAGGCCTAAAATTCTTCCTGTGAAAGGAATTGAAACAAATAGACCAAATTGACCGTCTGATATATTTAAATCTTGTTTTATTGATTGTGATGATGATGCTATTACTCCATTATCTACATCTACTATTATTGATAACGATATAAATAATAAAAATATTATAATTCTTATTCCTCTTGAAAGAAATAATTGGTTTTTTGTTATTATAGTTGTATGCTTTATTAAATATTCTTCTTTTGATTGTTTTGTTGAAAAAGCTTTTGATGTTTCAAAAACATCTGTTGATGATGTTGAACTTACACTCATCATGTTTAATTATATCAATTTATTTTTATATATAAAAATAAACAAAATATGTATTTTCTCCAAATTTTTAATTTTAATTTTTATAATTATTTTTTTAATTTTTTTTTAAATGGAAAGTCAAACCAATGATAATACAGATGAATATGACAGAGAATTTATAAATCTTATTTACGGTAAATTATTATATAATATAAATTATATTAAAAGATATTGAAAAAAAGTCTTCAAAATTAAATAAATATGATCAGTTAAGAGTAAAAAATTGGTGTAAAAAATTATGTCAAGTGACAAATAATATAGAATGGAAAAAAAATAGAAATTTACATGCAATTAGTTTATTAGATAGTGTTTTAAATCAAAGATTTGAAGAACCATATGATAAATTTCCAAAAGATGGTCCAATTCCAATAATTAATAAAACATTAGTAAGATCAAAATTAAGTGCAAAATTTTTTAAAGAATCAGCAGAACTTCAAAATCAAAATTTTGAAAATAATAATAATGATAGAGTTATTGAAGAACCTGAATTAGAAGATAGATTAAATAGTAATGAAAATATTGATAATAGTGATAATAATAATTTTAATGCTGTTGTTGATACAAATGGTAATATTGATTATGATAAAACTGTTAAGAATAAAGAAGGAAAAAAAAAAGAAATTGAAGAATTAAAAGAATTAATTGAAAGATTAAAAACTGAAGTTGTTCAAAGGGATGAGACTTTGAATAAATTAAATGTTAAAAAAGAGAAAATTGAAAAAAATATATTTGAATTAGAAAAAATGCTTTCTCAATATTTAGAGACAGGAAATTAGAGAATAATTTATTGAGATTTTTATTTAAAATAAATAAAAATAATTTTTTTTGAATTTTTAAAATGAGTTCAAAAGAAAAAAATATTTTATTTTTCTTACCTTCAAATCAATCATATAAAATAAATCTATCATTAAATGTAAAAGATATTAAAATTTTTTATGAAAAATTTGAAAATGAAAATATATCAGTTACTTATATAACACATAAAGGAGAAAAACCATATCTTAATTATGAAAACACAGAATCTATAATTGATTGGATAAAAAATAATGAATCCAAAATAAATACATGTGAAAATTTAGAAGAAATAAAAGATATATCTAAATATGGAGGAATTATTCTTCCAAGTTTTATAAATGTATTTGAATATATTAAATCAGATAATTTACATTATTTATTAAATTTAATAAAAAAATTTCAAGATAAAAAGAAAATTATTGTTGCTTATGAACATTCTGTTCTTTTTTTATGTAAAGTTGAAGAAGAGAATAGTTGGCCATTTATAGGATATAATTTAACTGGAAGTTCAATTTCAAATATCTTAATAAATGATTTATATGAAAATGGAGAAATTTGTGAAGAAGAAATTGCACTGAAAGGAGGAAATTATATATCAAAAGATAATATTGATTCTTTTGATAACAATTCAAACAATGTTCTTGTTATTTCTGATAAAAATATTATTACAGGATATGATTCTTCAAAAGAAACATTAAGTGTTATTGCTTTATGTTTTATTGAAAAAATAAAATTTTTAAATAATAAATAGAAAACAATTTTTTTAATTTCAAAATTAAAGTTTTAATTTATTTTGATGGAGAGAAAAATTTCATCTTATAGAGATGAAGGAATTTTATATATTTCATTTAATCAAGATTCTAGTTGTTTTGTTGTTGGAACTGAAAGAGGTTTTAAAATATATAATACTTTTCCCTTTGCCTTAAAAACTGAAAGAAGTAAATAAATATATTTATTTTAGTTCTTGATGGTGGAATTTCCATTATTGAGATGTTATATAAAACAAATATTTTAGCAATGACAGGAGGAGGAAAAAAACCAAAATATAATCCAAATAAAGTCATTTTATGGGATGAATATCAAACTAAAGTATTAAATGAGTTTAAATTTACTTCAAATATTAAAAATATTAAATTAAAAAAGGATAAAATTTTTATTGTATGTGAACAAAAAATATATGTATATTCACTAGATAAAGATTATAAAATAATAGAAATAATAGAAACATGTGATAATATAAAAGGAGTAATTGGAATAAATTCAGAAGCCTTAAATACAATAATAGCATATCCAGTGAATCCAATTGGTTTTGTCATGATAAAAAATTATGAAAAATCAAAATCTTTAACAATAAAACCATATGATAATAATATATCATATATATCAATAAACTCAAATGGGACATTAATATCAATTTCATCAAATGAAGGAAGATTGATTCGAATATTTACAATTTTAAAAGGTGAATTTATAGAAGAATTTAGAAGAGGAAAAGAAAAAGCTGAAATTGATTTTATTTGTTTTGATCCTTTTAATAATTTTATGGGAGTTTCCAGTGATAGAGGAACAATACATATTTGGTCTTTGGGAAATACTTGGAAAATTATTAAAGATAAGAATATTGATATTGAAAAAAAAGAAGAAATTTTACCAGAAAATCATCAAAGTTTTCTTAAAATTTTACCAGGATTTATTACTGGAGGAATTTTTAATAGTGATAAAAGTTTCGCACAAATTAGATTAAATGATGAAAAATGTATTTTTTCTTTTGGTCCCGAAAATATTATTGTAGTTGTTAGTTCTAATGGAAAATATTATCAATCTAAATTTAATGATAAAAAAGGAGGTGATTGTGATATAATATATGAAGAATCTTTATATAACTAATAATGTTATTATTAAATTTTATAAATATAAATTTAATTTTTCGTTTTTTGTTTATTAATTTAAATGACTTCTATTAAGAATTATGATTTATTTTCTTCTTCTCTTAAACAAAAAATAAAAATAGATGAACGGGCAATTGAAAAATTTCAAAAAAAAAGTAAAGCAATGTTAGAATTAATAAATTATATTGATACTTTAATAAAATTAGATAAGGAATCATATGAAATTGAAGCTGATATTGGGAAAGGAATTTTTGTAAAAGCAATTCAAAATACTTCTTCAAAATCACTAATTGTTAATATTGGACTTAATGTTTATATTGATTTACCTTATGAAGATGCTAAAAAAGTAATTATAAAACAAAAAGATATTATTGAAAAAAAAATTTATTTGTTAGAAAAAGAAATTATAAAAAATAAGTCATACATCAAATTGACAAAAACTCTAGCAGAAACATTAAAAAAACAGCAAATATTAGATGGAAATTATGAAGAAAATAAAGAATTTGAAGAATTAGAAAATACTATATCTTCAATAAATATTTAAACTCATATATTATATATAATAAATAAATAAATCTAAATTTATAAAAAATTAAATTTAAATCAAATGGGAAATAAATTACCTATAGTGAAAAATTTAGCATTAGATTCTTCATCTGAAAATGTATTAACAATATATTCAAATGGAGATAACTCATATAACACAATAACAAATTTAAATAGAAGAGATTTAAATCTAAAAAAAATATGGATTGGAAATTTCCAATGTTTTGGAGTAGATATATATGGAAATTTCTTATCATGGGGTTTAAATGATTATTATCAAATTGGAAATGGAAAAAAAAATGATTATTTATATAGCAATGGGAATGGAAAAATAGATTCTTTTTCTTATTTATCAGTTACATCAAATACAAATTACTATATTAAAAAATTGAATATATTTAAGAATAATTTTCAATTTCCATTTTATGGAAAACAAGTAAAAAAAGTAGAATGTGGAGATGGATTTTCTTTATTTTTATTAGATAATGGCCAATTATATGGAGTTGGAAGAGGTGATAAAGGTCAATTAGGTTGGAATTTTCCTTTTGAAGAAGCAACTATAGTTTCTTCAAAAAAATGCTTAAGTAATGTTACTTTAAATCAATATTTTTCAAACAAAAAAATATTTTTAACTAATATTTATTGTGGTAGTGATTTTTGTTTCGCTAAAGATGATAAAAATATATATTATTCATGGGGTAATAATGATCATCATCAATTATGTCGAGAAACTTTTAATTTTGTTTCTTTTGAACCTGAAATTGTTGAAAATTTAATTCCCTATAAAAATATTCAAAAAATTTGTTTGGGTTGGATGCATGGTAATTTTCTTTCAGCACAAAATGAAAACTTTATATGGGGAAACCCATTTTATGATTATGATAATGAATTTAAAGATTATAAAATACCAACAAAAATAGATTATCCAGAAGATTTAAAAATAATTGATATTTCTTGTGGTTTTCATCATATTTGTGCTTTGGTTGTTGAAAATGATGTTTGTCAAATTTATACTTTTGGAGCAAATGATTTCGGTCAATTAGGTTATAATATAAAAAGTAAATTATATTATTCAACTGAACCAAAAAGAGTTATTATTAATGATGATGATCCAAATGCATTTATTGTTGAATTATCAACTGGAGCTTTTCATACTGTTGTTAGAATGAATAATAATAATATTTGGGGATTTGGTCAAAATGATAATAAACAACTTGGAAAATATAATGGAGAACATATTTCTTGGCCTGTTAAATGGGATTATAAAACTGATGAAAAATTATTTTTTTATAAAATAATATGTGCTAATGGCTCTACAAGTGTTATTAAAATTCCTCATCAACAAAAATTAAATTCTATAGAAGATGAAGAAAAAATATTAATTATCAATGAATAATTAAATATAGGTAAAATAATAATAAAATATTTAAAGTAATTAAATTTGAAAAAATAAAAAATTAATATTTCAAAAAATATAAAATAAAAAATGGGAACAACTCCAATTGAAAGTGAAAATTCTTACCAAAATAAATGTGAACTTTTTGGTCCTTTTGGTTTTCTAGTTCAATTTGCTCTAGGTGTAATATCTTTTGGAACTTTGATAATAAAACGTCAAATCGAACATCCAAAAAGAACAATTAGAATATGGTTATTAGATGTCTCAAAGCAAGGAATATCAACTTTTCTTATTCATTTCCTCAATTTATTCCTTGCTGTAACTATATCAAAAGAAAATGATGATGATGCTTGTGTTTGGTATTTAGATAATGTTTTATTAGACACTTCAATTGGAGTTTTATTTCAATGGATTTTAGTAAGATTACTTGAAATTTTAGCAAGAAAATTAAAAATTGATACTTTAATGTCTGGAAATTATTTTTCTATTGATGCTACAGAATTTTCAGATAATACTATTGATTATACTATTTGGGCAAGTCAAATGGGAATTTGGTGTTTAATTACTTCTATTTCTAAGTTTTTTAATTATATTATTCTAAATGGTTTTGTTGATTTTTTTAGACATTTTGGAAATAAAATTATTGAATTTTTAAAACCTTATCCTAAGTTTGAATTAATTTTTGTTATGATTTTTGTCCCTCTGTTAACTTCTATGTTTCAATATTGGGTTACAGATAATTTTTTGAAAGAAAGTGATCAAAGTAGAATTGAAAGGTTAAGTAGAGGAAAAGAACCTTTGTTACAAGTTGGTCCTGATTTTTATACTGGAAGGAACAATAATGAAGAAATTAAAAATCAAAATCAAGATATTGAAATGAGAGAACAACAATAATTTTATTTGTTTTTTTGATTTAAATAAATATTTTTTTATAATTTTAATTTTTTTGTTTTTGTGTTATTTAAATAAAATCAATTTATAACTTATTTTCAAATAATTTTTAAAAATAAATAATTTACTTTTTTTTCAAAATATATAAATGAAATTAGACCTTTTTTATTAAGTATTCTCCATATTTTAGAATAAATATTTTCAATAATTTAATATATATTAATTTAATTTTTTCATTACTGTTGCCGGTTATAAATAATTATTTTTATATATTAAGTAATTCTCCTTTTTGAAAATTGAATACTTTTATTATAATATTATTATTATTTTCCCTAACAATAAATTTATCATCTTTATATTTTAAATAATTAAATAAATAGAAAATATCTAGTCTTATTTATTATCATATAATATTGTCTTATTCTATATACTCTTTTTCTATTTTCCTTCTTTTTGTTTATATTGTTTAAAATTAAAAAAAACATTTATTTATTTTATATTAATTTAATTAGAAATTTGGAGAAATTACAATTTTCATTCTTTAGAAGAAAATCCTTAATTAAAAGAATAATTTAATTTCAAAGAAAATTCAAAATTTTTAAAAGTACTTTAAATAATAACAACATTTAAAAAAATTAAATTTATATAAATGTCAATAAAATTAAAATTATAAAAAAAATATATTTTTTTATTAAATATTGAAAAACTTTAGTTTATTACTATTAATAAATATTTACATTAATTAAAATATTCCTCAAATTTAGCTTAAAAATGAATTTTTGGATGTTGCTAATAAAAGCCCAAATGAATAAATTCTATTTCCGATTTATTATGTTAAACATATATTAAAATTAAATAATAAAATATAAAAAAAATATTGAATATTCATTAAATGAATAACAGAATTTTTATTTATTTATTTTTATCTGATCATGATTAATTAATTTAGTTATAAATTATTTTTTGAGAAAAAAATTAGTTTTGGAATATCAAAAGAATAGATAATAAATAAAATAGATAATAATTGATATTTATTTATTCAAAGACCAAATTTTAATATAACTATCTAATCCATATGAAATAATTTTTCCATTTTTTAATTGATTAAACCCCACAATAGAATTATTATGAGCTTCTTTAATTGTTTGAATACATTTATAATTATCATTTCTATAAATTGTTATACTTAAGTTTTGTCCTCCAACTAAAATCATTCCTTTGTCTTTAATTAAATATATTGCATAACAATAAGTTGGATGTTTGATTTCTTTAATTATTTTTTTTTCTGAAATTGATATTACTTTTAAGCTATTGAATTTACTACTTTCAGTAAGAATTATATCTTCATCTATCCTACATAATAAATTTGACCAAATACATTCAGTTTCTTTACAATACATTATCATTTCAAAAGTATTTAAATTCCAAAAATTAGTTCCATTTTTTCCTGATGATACTAATATATTCTTATCATTCAACAACATTAGCGAAAAAATACCAAAATTAGTAACCAAAGTAGTTATGTTTTGGTAATTATTATTTATTTCTTCCCATATTTTAATTTTTTTGTCTCGTGAACATGAAATTATATAATTATTCGAATAATATATTACATGGTATATATTATCCTCATGAGCATTTTTGATAATTTTATTCAATTTAAAAAGACCTTCTTTTTTAATCCATGTTTTTATACTCTCATCATTAGAACAAGTAACAAAATTATCTTCATCTTTTACTTCAACATTCATAATAGCTGCATCGTGAGCTTCTTCAATACATTGTATTTTTTGTAAATTAATATCAAAAATTTGAATTGATTTATCAACAGAAACAGTAACAAAATTTCCCGAAGGAAAATTTGCTATTTTGTTGATTGGACCTTTATGTATTGTTAAGGATATACTATCTCTTAAATAAAATATATCTTTTGAATCCATTTTTTTAAATTTATTTTTAAATTGTGAAATTAATGCTTGAAACATATTTTTTAATTTATTCTATTCATATTTAATAGTCATTCAATAAATTAAAAATAATTAATTTAATATTTTATAAAAAATTAAATATTGTGCAATATTTATTCATTTAGAACTTTTTTCTTTTTGATATTTTTTTGATAATAAAAATTTCATTTTTTATTTTTTTATTGATTCATAAATTGTTTTATACATATTACTCATTCTTTTGGATTTTTCAGATAATAATTTATATTCGGATAATTCTTTATTTTGAAAATCTTGAGCTTTTTCTTTATCTTTTCTTCTTGTAATTTGATAAAATATCTCATTGATTTGTGCTAATCTTACATGAGCATATTCAATGAAAAAATCCGAGGATTCTTTTAATAATTGTTCACAAAATTCTACTTGTTCTTTTAAGAAATTTATTTGAAAATCTTGAGTATTATCCATTTCAATTGAATAAACTAATTTTTTTTCTTCATTCATATAAATAGAAATTGTAGGTAAAGAAATATTTTCTTTTGTGAAACAAATTTTATTTGTAACAAGGGATAAATGGTCGGTTCCGAAATTTATTTTATCAATTATTTTATTTTTAATAATAATTTTATTATTTAAATTACTAGAGATTTTAATAGAAATAGTATCAGAAAATTCTTCTTTATTTAACAATTCATATTCACCTTGATTACCATTAATATCTATAACTTCATGGATTTTAAAGACATTTGAATATTTAATATTAATAATTTCATTATTTAAAATATCAACACTTTGAATAAAAATGGGAGAAAAATTAGTAATTATCCAATGATGATAATTCCAAGGTGATTGATCTTTAGGATCAGTATAAATTGCTTTTTTAATTAATTCTAGATCATTTTTAAAAAAATCAAGAGCCTCTTTATTACTCCATTTAATATTTTTTTGAATAAAATATATTGGAATTAATTTAGTTCTGTAACTCCAAGCTGAGAAATTAGAAAAATTATTTTTTACTTTTTCAAGAGTAAAATCTAATTCTTTTTCAATAAATTTATCAAATGTATTATTATAATAATTACAAATTAATGTTAATATTTGTACTCTATAATTCCAACAATGAAAATTTCTATCATCAACTAAAAAAAATTTGTTACATAAAGCAATTTCTCCCATTAAAATACTTTTATCTAAAGGAATATTTCTTTTAATTTCTATTTCAATTATTTTTATTAAACACCAAATTCTATGATACCATAAAATATAACTTTTAGGATCAGATTTCATTATTGGAAATAATCTTTCAATTTCTTTTAAAAAAAAATTATAAATTTCATCTTCATTTGATTGTTCCATAAATTGTTCTATTAATATTTTTCTAACATTCCATAAAGTGGGAAAATCTGATAAAAGCTTTGCAGCTTTCATTAAAAATGACATTGTTTTTTCATCATATTTTTTCTCATTTTTTATTTGAATAATTTTATCTTGAATTACTTTTATTTTTTTTAACATTTCTTCATTCTTTTTTTCTTCTTCTGGGGTCAATTTTTTTACTTCTGATTTTTTTACTCCATGAAACATTTTTTTTCAAATATTTATTAAAGATATTTTATTTTTATATATAAAAATTAATACAAATTTTATTTTAATAAAATTTAATATATAATTGTTAGTAATTTTTTTGATAAATTATTTGCTTTAAAAGAAAAAAATAAAAAAGAAAAAAAGAAATTTAATTAAAAACTTTTGGTAAAAAAAATGGTAGATTCAATAAAAGATATTTTAAATGATGAAAAAAAATTAAATGAAATAACAAAAACATCATTTGATATAGTTGATATAGATAAATCAGGAACAATAGATGAATTTGAATTGGAAAAAATATTAGCCCAAATATCAAGTGATATGGGAGCAGATCCTCCAACAAGAGAAGATGTAAAAGATGTTCTTAAATACTTAGATACTGATAAATCTGGAAAAATAGATTTTGAAGAATTTAAAGTTTTAATTAAAGATGTTTTAGAAGCTATGATTCCAAGTGATTAATTTTAATAATATTTTTTATTTAAATTTTATTTAATTTAAATAATTTATTTTATTTTTTTATTGAAGGAAATAAATTTGATATACTTGTACCTTTTATAAATATTAATCCTAATTCTCTTTTATTTCCATCTTGTAAATATTCTATTGTATTATCAAATATTAAATTTGAATATTGATCATAACATTTTAAAATTCCTGTAATTTTTCTTTTTCCTATAAAATGAACAGTAATTTCTTTATTAATATAATCATCATAATTGTAAACACCTTTATTTTTTGAAAATTTATGATTCATTTTTCTTAAAAAAGAAAAATATTAAATTAAAAAATAAAATTTAAAAACTTAAATTTAAAAAATGGGAGATTTTTTATCTTCTCCAAAAATGGAAAAGGAATTTTTTTCAGGGGAAAATGAAATATTAAAATATGGATTATGTAGTATGCAAGGATGGAGAAGAACAATGGAAGATACTCATTTAATTAAATTAAATGTAGGAACAAATAATAATACTCATATATTTGGAATATTTGATGGTCATGGAGGAAGAGAAGTAGCAAATTATGTTAAAAATCATTTCACTGATATTTTCTTAAATTCAGAAAAATATAAAAAAGGAAATATAAAAGATGCTATTAAAGAAACATATTTACAACTGGATAAAAATTTAGAAACAAAAGAAGCAATGAAAGAACTTACAATTGATCACTTTGAATTTAATAAACAATATAAAATAGAAGAAATTGAAAATGAAAATGAATTTAATACCTTAAAAAAAGAATATATTGAAAATATAGCATATACAATAGGTTGTACTGCGAATATATTAATAATATATAATAATGAATTATATTTTGCAAATTGTGGAGATACAAGAAGTATACTATTAAAAAAAGGAGAAGTATATAAAATGAGTATTGATCATAAACCAGAATTACCAAATGAATATTCCAGAATCAGAAAAGCAGGTTGTAATATTAATGAAGGTAGGATTAATGGATTATTAAATTTAAGTAGAAGTATTGGGGATTTTCAATTTAAATTAAGAAAAGATTTAAAACAAGAAGAACAAGCTGTGACTTGTAATCCTGATATATTATTTGAAAATAAAAGTGATTTTGATGATTTTATTGTTATTGGATGTGATGGAGTTTGGGAATGTATTTCAAATGAAGGAATGAATGGATTTATTTATGATAAGTTTAAAAATAATAATAATGTAAATCTTTGTGATATTATTTCTGAAATTTTTGACAGAGGAATTTCTAAAAATGGGAATGAAGAAAATGGATGTGATAATATGACTTGTTTAATTATACAATTTAAAAAATAATTATAAATATTTTATTTTTATTTTTATTTTTAATAAAATAAAATTAGGTTGATATGGAAAATACTAATGAAAAAAACGGTTATTTTAGTGAAGATGAATATAAACTTAACTCAAGAAATTATTATTTAGAACCTGAAAAAGAAATGCCAAAAGAACAAGAAATTATATCGACTAATAATTTTGAAAATCAAGAAGAAAAATACGAAGAACAAGAAATTAATATTGAAAATAAAAAAAAAGAAATAGAAGAAATAGAAGAAAAAGATGAAGAAAAAAACAAAGAAATAAATGAAAAAAATAAAGAAAATGAAGAAAAAGAAAATATATCAACAACTAATAATGAAGATTCAAATTCTTTAGAAGATGAATTAAAAAAACAAATGAATAATAGGGAAATTATAGAAAAAAAAAATGAAGAAAAAAACTTTGAAAATTCACTTCAAACGCATGATAAATTGAAATCATATTTAATAAATATATGCGTTAAAATTGAAAAAGGATTTGATTTAATATATTATCCTAATGAAAGAGAAAGTTCTTCAGTAGCAAATTTAAGTGTGAAAACCAATCCATTTCACTCAATTAATAGTCAAATATTAAATGGCAATTTCATTAAAATAAATAATACTCCAATTCAAGAAAAAGAAAACATTAGTCAAAAAGATTTTCAAAAAAATTTAAATTATTTAAAAGAAAAAATAAAAGAAATGAGAAGTGAATTAGATATTGCTTTAACAATGAATAAAATAATTGATTATGAAAGTTTGTTAAAAGAAAAAGAGTTAATTTTTGAAGAATTAAAAAAAGAAAATTTAGCTCTTAATATTATTAAAGAAAATCAAATAGAAAAAATAGAGGAATATAATCAAAAAGTTTATCATAGAGAAGAAATAAATACAATAAATGAAAAAATATTATCTTTAAAAGAAGAAATTAAAAAGCAGAAAGATACTTTAAAAGAAAGTGAAGAAAGAGCAAAAGATCAAACAAAAGAAATTATTTCAATTCAAAATAAAATTAAATTAATAAAAGATAATATTGAATATAAAAAAAAACAAAAAGTTAAAGATATAGAAAATAAAGATGAAGATAAAACTGAAAATACAAGTAATTTACATCTTAATGATATGAAAAAAGAATATGAAGATAAACATAATGATTTTCTTATCAAGGAACAAGAATATAAAATTATTATTAAAGAACAAGAAATTGAAAAACAAAGATTAAAACAAGAAATTGATAAATTAAATGAAAATATTAAACAAAGTAAACATAATTTATTTTTATCTGAAAAAAAGAGAAAAGATTATAGTTATGATTTAGGAATAATTAAAAAAGCCATTTTACAAAAAAAAGATGAAATAAAAAAAAAAAAATCACCTTCTAAAAATAGAATTTTAGGAAAAAATACACATAGTGCAATTAATATTCTTTCTAAGAATAAACAATTTAAAAAAAATTATGTTCCTTTTAATATGAATAATAAAAGAATTATTACAAAACCTTTTAATATTAATAAATTTATGGATAAAGTTGAAAAACATAGTAGAAATTCTAATAATTTAACGAAAAATCCTACTTTAAAAATAATTGAAAGTTTAAAATTTGATATTCAATCTGTAATGAATAAAGATAAAAATATAAGTGAAAGGAATTTTAAATTTAAAAAAAAAATTTCTAATACTGAAAAAAATTATAAAAACAACAATAAAGAAGATATTTATTTAAATGATGAGGATTAATTATTTTATTATATAGGCTACTTTTATTTTTAATATAATTTTTAAATTTTATTGTATAAATTTAATTTTAAATTAAATTAATGGAAAACTTAAACACAAAATTATATACAATGAAAAATACTATAAATAAAATGAAAACAGAATTAAATTCAGTTCATAATAAAAATACAAATTATTCATTCCAAGATAATAAAATTCAAAAAAAAAAAAATTTCAATTCAAATAATAATTATAATAATAATAATAATAATTATAATAATAATAATAATAATAATAT